>Ga0209541_10001394_pt1 | contig 48177 bp, 51 predicted proteins | sample RifCSPlowO2_01_FD_184027 | JGI IMG/M metagenome (GOLD analysis project Ga0209541, IMG submission 184027) | Groundwater microbial communities from Rifle, Colorado - Rifle CSP2_plank lowO2_0.1 (SPAdes) (version 2) | ecosystem: Environmental > Aquatic > Deep subsurface > Groundwater | place...
GCTTCAGCGGGCGGTGAAGGGGGGCGAGGCATTTGAATGTGGTAGACCATGTTGGTGTAATATAATGGGTCCCCGAACCTTGGAACCGGTAGCCCTTCGTCGACGTCAATGGCCATCTTCATGGGTTCGACCACTGCAGGCGCCTTCTCTATCGGCCACTTGTCAATTTTCCCCACCGGGATTTCGCTTCCATAAAAGGAGTAGTCCTTGAATTGCATCACGCCATGCGGCGGAGTGAACCGCACCCTGCCCTCGAGGGTGTTCGAGGAATCCAATGCAAAGGGCCCCAGCATGTCCGGCTCCAGCAACGCCTTCAATTCGGCACCCGAAAGAGTCACGCGACCCGAGCGCGCGCCGCCAAAATGGTAACTCGCCAAAACACGCTCGCCAAATCCCAGGCGCTTGTGCGCATACTCCAGGTTGAACACCAGGTCATCCGCTGCCGCATTCTTGAGCCTGAACTCGAAGTCGTACTTCGCCTGCCCGCTGAAGTCATCGATGCGTTTCGGGTACTTCACCCATTCCACGACTGGCTCGGGGGGAACGGGAACCGGGGGCGGCGCCTGCTGGGGGAAGAAGCCGGCCAACACGTTTTGGATGGCAAACAACACCCCGGAAAACGGGCTCAACGGTTGAACCGTGATGCCAGGCGAGGGTGCGCCGGCGGCCAAGGGCACGACCAGGAGCAAAACCAACCAGGAGGCCCATAGCTTGGCCCTACCGCCCTGCAAAGCCATAATAGAATTGTTGGGTGGGACTATAAATAGTTATGGTTTGGGGGGTTTTGCCTTGGCTTCCCTGGCTGCCTGGAGCATCTCCCGCTTGTAGTAGGTCAGCGGGTGCTTGACGCCACAGGAGGGCAGCGGGCAGAAGCCGTGGGCCTTGACCTTCTCGCAGTTGGGCGGCGAGTACTTGGTGCCGCCCTTTTGGCCGGCCAGGCGCTCGACCTGGTAACGGGTCACGCGCTCGTCGTAGTCGGGGGCGTGCTTGAACAAGTCCATGACGGCTTGCGCGGGCAAGCCAATCGCGAGGAGGAAGGTCGCGATGTCGAAGCGGCCGAAGTGCGGGACATCGACCCCGGAGAGGAGCTGGGAGTAGAGGTTGGCCATGCAGGGCGGGAATAAGCTTGGGTTGATTGTTCCCAGGGAACCTGCGCCGAATTCCGGGCCCGCGAACTTGAAGCGCGCGGTATCGAGTTGCGCGAGCAAGGCCTTGGCTTCTGCTTTGAGCTTGGCCGGAACGCCGTCAACGGAGACGGGGAGCGAGGCCAGGAGCTGCGTGAACGCGAGCCGGGACAGCAGGCGCGCGAAGTCGTTGCGCGTCAGGTAAATGACGCCCTTGGCGATGCGTTGGTTGGAGAGCTTCATGAAGTCCTCGGAGAAAGTCGTCTTCAGGTAATCGAACAAGGCGAGGCAGGCAAAGAAGGCCTTGCTCTCCGGGAGGCTGTACTTGACGTTGAACTCGGAGGCCAGGTCGAGCAGGGCCTCGTCGCGTTCGGCTTTGAGGGCCGAAAAATAGGTGTCGGAAAACGTTTTCGCGAACCGCTGATAGAACTCCTGGCGGTTCATCAACGAGACCAGGATTTTGGCGACGGGAAAGGCGAGGACTTCGGTGCGGAGAATGCTCTGCGAGTCCCGGATGCTGGGGGCGTACTTTCCCTTGATGCAGCCGGCCACCATTTCCCTGGCCCGGACCATCACTTCTTCGGGCAGGTCTTCTAGGCCGAGGTTGGCTTCCTTGACCACGCGCCGGGCCAGCGAAGTGAACGGATAGCGTTGCGCGAACTGGAGTTCCTGCAGGGAGAGCATAGGAATGGCTTGATGCGACGCCTATAAAATCATATGAGCCAGGTGGAACTGGATGGGGCACTCGCCTATCTTGTAGGAAACGCGGATCATGGAATCGGTTTTGAGTTCCAGGAGGACCTTTTTCTCGGAGTCGGCTTCCTTGACGATGTTCTGCAAGAAGTTAAGCGAGTACTTGGCCGTGACCTCGCTGGTGCAGGACACGGAGACCTTCTTCGAACCCCTCGAAACCGCTTTGAGTTGCCCCTGCGAGCCCCGGGCCTCGATGAAGAACTGGCCGGGCTTGACCTTCAACACCACGGAGGAGCCGAAGAGGCCCGCGTCCTTCAAGGCCTCCTTGAGCATGCGCGCGTTGATTTCCACGCTGGCCTCGAACTTGGGTTCCGGGAGGTTTATCTCCTCGTCCGAAACATCAATGATGGGCAGGCTGAAGGAACGCGAGAGCTCGTTCTCGAACTTGAGCGTCAACTCGGAGTCCGTCAACTCCATGAGCAGGCGGTCGTTGGGTTGCGTCCGCGCCATGATTTTCGATAACTCCACCAGGTCCAGGCCGACGAAGCTGGGTTCAACGTCATACTTGTCAAAGAACTTCTTGTCCATCTCGAAGTTGACCAGGACGACTTGGCTGGGGTCGAGGGCCCTGAACTTGACGCCGGAATCGGTGAACCGAAAATTGCCTTCCGCGATGAAAGAGGAAATGGCGTCCACCGAGCTCTTCCAGGAAGCCGAGTTCTTGAGTTCAATCACTTGCAGCCCTTCCTAGGAGAATATCTATCGACAACCCCTTTAAATGGTTTTCCCCGCACCACCTATTTTTATGCCGGCGGACAAAGTCAACGTCAGGGTCTTCCTGGGAGCCGACCACGCAGGCTTCAAGCTCAAGGAAAACATCCGCCAGTGGCTCAAAGAAAGAGGCGTTGAATTCGTGGACTTAGGGGTTTACAGCGCCGAGCCCGTGGACTACCCGGCCTACGCGGAACGCGTGGCCAGGGAAGTCGGCAATGCCGGTGAGGGAAAGGCCCTTGGCGTGCTTGCCTGCGGCACCGGCATCGGCATGGGCATGGCCGCCAACAAGGTGAGGGGAGTCCGGGCCGCTGTCTGCCACGACGAGTTCACGGCGGAAATGGCGCGCGCCCACAACAACGCCAACCTCTTGTGCCTGGGGGCCAGGGTCCTGCAAACCGGCGGCGAGGCCCTCAAAATCGTGGAACGCTTCCTAGAAACCGGTTTCAGCGCCGAGGAACGGCATGGACGCCGCGTGAAAATGATTTACGGCCTGGAAACACGGAAACCAAAGCAAGCCGCCAAAAAAAGGGCGAAGAAATAGGACCCCGGCTAATTGTAGGTCTTGGTTCCCAGCACCGTTGCTTCCGTGCCCCGCCGGCACATGCTGAAGTTGGGGTAGGCCTGGCAGTACTTGACGAGCGCGCCGCCGGCCTGGGAAACGGGTTGCGCGAGCTTCACCGCGAACTTCTGGTCGATGATGGCTTTCAGGGTCTGGTAGCTGGGCATGCCCTCCACCTTGGTGCCGTTGATGAACAGGGTTGGAATGGTTTTCACGCCCAGGGACTTCGCCAAGGCCAGGTCCTTGTCGATGTCCGGCTTGTACCGGTCCTGGGAAACGCAGCGCATCAAGTCATTGGAGTAGGTAGTGGAAAAGTCCTGGCCCTCCAGCTTGCTCAGGAGTTTCGAGAACGCGTCCGGGTAGAAGTTGGGCTGGATCTGGTACAATTCGTCGTGGAACTTCCAGTAATCCGTCACCTGGCTCGCGCACCGCGAGGCTTCCGCGGCCAGCATGGACCGCAAGTGGATGTCCAAGGGGTAGTCTTTGTGGAGGCGCCGCATGAATTTCGTGCACCGGTAACCGTACTGGCCGAGGTTCTTGATCTCGGTTCCCAGGCAGTCCTTCTGGTACTCGTCCATGATCTGGTTGAGCATGAGGTTCAGGGTCTTGCATTCCTTGCTCTCGAAGTCGCAGAATTCCACGATGGTGACAACCGGTTGCGGCTTCAACGGGTAGTCGGGGTGCGATTCCCTTTCATGGGGGTCCGAGAAGAACGGCGCGCCCTTCAAGGGGCTTCCGGCATACACCGAATCCAGGAGCAGCCCCTCGATGAACACCTTGTAGACGTAGAAGTAATTGAGGCCGCCGAACTTGGTCCCGTTTATCCTGAGCGTGGGAACGGCGTCGATGTCGGTTTCAACCGCGTACGTCAGGCCCTTGAAGGCCTCCTTGAGGTCGGCCAGCACCACGCCCTTGTACCGCTCCGAACTCAGGCACGCCCGGAACTGCGTGGAATCCAGGCCCAACTCGGAGGCATAGGAAACCAGGTCCTCGGCGTCATCGTACACGTTCTGTTCCTCGGTGAGACCCGTGGAAGCCCCGCTCTCCGGGTTGAATTCCACGAACTTGGTGTAGGGAACGGTTATGCGTTGCTTGCGGTAGAGCAACCGGTGGTAGGCCCAGAACTTGCCCTGCTCGTTCGCGCAGCGCGCGGCGAATGCCGCCCTCACCGCGAGCGGATTGTAGTAATCGATGTTGAGGTTCCGGTTCGTGATGTCCTTCTTGTCCGATGGGAAGTCCTTGTGCACGATTTTCACGAACTCCCCGAAATAGGCCTCGATTTCGTCAATAACCCCTTGGATGAGGCGGCTGTCCTGGTCCACGTAGTTCTCAAAGACCTCAATGGTGACCAAGGCATTGGGGTTGCCCCGGTAGGGTGCCCCGGCAAAGACCTTGCCGGCCTCCTCCGCTTCCAGGACCACGTTCGCGTACTCCGTGGAATCCAGTTGGGCCACGAAATTCGGGGAAGCGAATTGCTTGAAGCCCTTCTTGTTCACCGTGAACGTAACCTCTTTGCCGTCCTTGAACAGGGCCTCGACGCGGCCATAGGCATTCGTGAAGCGAATCACGGTCTCCATCGCGCCCTTGTCGATGAACGTGCCCCGCACGCCCTCCGGCTGGTCCACGGCCGAGGAAAAGGCTACCTTGGCGTCCGCCGCTGGGTTTCCCTCCTTGTCGGAAACCGTTACCACTATCTTGCCCTTCAGTTTCTCGGCCTGGCCGATGAGGTCACACGCCGCACCCGCCTGGAACAGGATGCCCTGGCCGACCGGTACGGAAAGCGGTTCGTTCACGCCGAGCACGGCCCACGCCTGCTTCCGCGCGTCAAACAAGTACGCCGAGGACAGGCTGCACGTTCCCCGGATGTCCTGCAGGGAACCATTGACGAGGTCAGGGGAAACGGCCACGAAATTCCAACCGGACTGCACGGGCGCGAGCCCCTCCGACTTGAATGAATCCGAAACCGAAATCGTGCAATCCCGCTTGACTTCAAGCCAGACCGCGGTATGCGCGAGGTAATCCGCGTTGGATTGGAGGAACTGCGCGAACCGCTGGCTTCCCACCTCGATGTAGGACCGCGTGTTCACGTCGTACACGAAACTCGCGGCAAGGTCGGACTGCAGGCAAGTCGAGGCATCGGCTTGCCCGACCATGTTCGAGGGGAACTTGACGAGGTTCCAGCCCTTGAACAACTGCACCTTCAAGCCAACGGGGGTGGAGGCGACGCCGCCCGGCAGGGCCGGCGGCTGCGCGAAAACCAACAAGGAGGAAAACAAGAGGAAGACCGCCAGCAAAACGGCAGCGGATTTCACGCCAATCCCTCCATGGCCGGGTCCGGCAACTGGGGCGGGGCCTGCCCGGTCTCCTGCACGACCTTGGTGAGGTCCAGGGGCGCGGAAGCGGTTTCATCCCGCCGGGGTTGTTTGGGGGGCGCGGTTTGCGGGGCTTGGTTCGCGGGCGGCTGGACTGAATCGGCTTTCTTCTCCCCGGCAACGGGTTGCGCCTGCTGCCCGGTGGGCTTGGCCCCTTCCCCGTTCCGGGTGGTCACCTGGACGCAGCCACTCAATAACAGGACCAGGCAAGCCAACCCAGCGATGACCGGTTTCGACATTTTTTTCCCGCCTTTTCCACCGTTTTTCTCCGATGCGACTCCCATATATTGCCGATTAATTGTTTTTAAACTCACCTTACTTGGCTCCAAACAAACCCAGGATAAACGAAACAATGGAATCCAGGAAACTCTTGCGCGGCTGCAGGGGCTCGGAGGGGAACTCGGGCTGGCCGACCGAAGGCACGGGCTGCCCCTCATCGGGGGCCGCGGCATGCAAGCAGTCCCCATTCAGGCATTGCTCGCCTTCCCCGCACTTGACGTAGTAACACAAGTCCACCTTGGACACGCCCACGCTCAAGGCATATCTCCCACTGGCTATCCGGGAAACGCTGAAGTAAAGGGTCTGACCCTTTTCGGCGGCATAGGAGGCCGTGACCTCTTCCCGGGAAACGAAGGGCCGCACGTTCAAGGGGTTAAGGGAAGCGTCAAAGAACTGCACGGAAAAGTCGGCTCCAGGGGAGGGAATGACTTTTACCTCGAGCTTCTCTCCCCGCTTGAGTTCCGCCTTGAAGACGTCCTTTTCGTCCGCGCCCCCCTCGCCGCCCACCAGCCAGTTCACCTCATAGAGGCCTGGTTCCACTCCGAACGCGTCCTCAAAGGATTCCGGGGCATCCCCCCGGCCGTCCAAGTCAAACAGGGGCTGGACCTCGAACTTGGTAGTGCAGGTGAATTCCCGGAGCCAAGCCGATTCCGGGCCGACCTCGACGTACAAGGTCTGGTGAACCTTCGAGGAGTTGGTGGCCCAGGACAACAAGATTTCCTTGGCATCATCCTTTTCCTTCAAGGAAACGGACTGCTTGGCCAGCAAATCCCTGGCCTCGTTGTAAACGAATACCGCCGGGCTCGCCCGGTGCTTGGGCCCCCAGTAGAGGGGCCTGCAAGTCGAGCTCACGACGAGCTTTTCCCCGCCGTCGAGGACGAGCTTGAAAAAGTCCTTCAAGTTGTTCTTGGTGTACTTGCGCTCGAAGATACCAGCCTTCACCAGGGTGGCGGACTCAAAGCTGTCGCCCGGGGTTATTACCTTGCAGTCGCGCGTGCAGTTGTAGGCGTTCTCGAGCTCGTCGCAGGCCTTGTTGCCGCACGAGGCCAGTTCCCCGCAGTCCAGGGGACAATTGTAACTGGTTTCCAGGGGCGCGTTGCAGACGTCGTCACCGCAGGTGCTGGGCGCGCCACAATCCATGGCACAGTTGAAGCTGTCCTCGCGGCCGTCGCAGAGGCCGTCCCCACACCGGTACTGGGTCCGCTTGCAGTCGGCCAGACAATTGTAATGGTTTTCCTTGGCTTCGCAGACCGCGTTACCACAGCTTTCCGCGTACCCGCAGTCGGTGGGGCAATTGTAGGAGTGCTCGCGTTCCTCGCACGAATTGTTCCCGCAGTCGGGCGGCAGTCCGCAGTCCAGGGGACAGGAAAAGGAGTCCTCTTTGCCGATGCAGGCCGTGTCCCCGCACACCTCGAAGGCGCCGCAGTCCTCGGGGCAATTGGTCTTGTTTTCTTCGTTCGAGCAGACGTAGTCCCCGCAAAAAGCCGTCGAACGCGTGCAGTCCACGGGACAGCTCAGGGTGGATTCAAGGGAGTCACAGATGCCGTTGCCGCAACCGGCCGGCCGGGCCGTGCCATAGAGTTGCGCCGAAACCGCGACCGCGAGGAACAGGAAGGACAAGCCAAGGGCGAAAAGGTTGGAGCGGCGCATAAACGTCACTAACAATATATATTTGTCATTAATAAATATATCGAGTTCGTAAGGTTGGCCACGTGTTTTAGCCGACCAAACGGCCCAATAGGTAGCCTTTTATTGGGGTTTGGCGTAAATAGTCCAGGAAAAAATTTCTTTCAAGGGAGGAAAGAACATGGTTTTGATGCTAATCGCGGGACTTCTCGTCGTGGCGGCGTTGGCCGTCGTGCTCGTCTACAACGGTTTGGTCACCGTCCGGAACCGGGTGGACAACGCCTGGAGCCAGATTGACGTGCAGTTGAAGCGGCGGACGGACCTGATTCCGAACCTCGTGGAAACCGTGAAAGGCTATATGACGCACGAGCGGCAGACCCTGGAAGCCGTCACCAACGCGCGCGCGGCCCTGGTCAAGGCCGGCAGCGTCGCCGACAAAGCCCAGGCCGACAACATGCTCACGCAGGCGCTGAAAACCGTGTTCGCGGTCGCGGAAAGCTACCCTGATTTGAAGGCCAACCAGAACTTCATGCTGCTGCAAGAAGAACTGGCCGGCACCGAAAGCAAGATAGCCTATGCCCGGCAGTTCTACAACGACAGCGTGCTGGGCTACAACAACTCGATTCAAACCGTGCCCAGCAACATCGTGGCCGACATGTTCGGGTTCAAGGCCAAGGACTTCTTCCAGATACCGGAAGGCGAGCGCGCGGCCGTGAAGGTCTCCTTCTAACCCCGTGCCAGAGGCCAAGCGGTTGGACAGGTGAAAGAAAATGTGGGAAGCCGAGGCGGCCAACAAGCGGAACTCCCTCCTCTTGGTGCTGGTCTTCTTCGCCTGCATCTACGTGCTGGCCTGGGTGTTCAGCGAGGTAAGCGGTTTTGGCAGCTTTGGCCTGGTCTTGGCCGGAATCATCGCCATCGGCTCGACTGTGGGCTCGTATTACTTCAGCGACAAAATCATCCTGGCCTTGAGCCAGGCGAAACCCGTTGAAAAACAGCAGAACCCCTACTTGTACAACGTCATCGAGGGCCTGGCGATTGCCGCCGGCATACCGAAGCCCCGCGCGTACCTCATCGAGGACACCGCGCCCAACGCCTTCGCCACGGGAAGGGACCCCGAACACGCCATCATCGTGGTGACCACGGGGCTGCTGCAGAAACTCAACCGGACCGAACTCGAGGGAGTCATCGCCCACGAAATGTCGCACATAAAAAACTTCGACATCCGCTTCATGATGTACGTCGCGGTCATGGTGGGAGTCATTGCCCTGCTCAGCGACTGGATTCTGAGGAGCGCGTTTCACCGGAAAAGCGACCGGGGCGGCGGACGCGGCACCCTGCTCCTGCTGGTCATCGGCATCGCCTTCGCCGTCCTCGCCCCCTTGTTCGCCACGCTCATCAAGCTCGCGATTTCCAGGCAACGCGAGTTCCTGGCCGATGCCTCGGGTTCCCTGTTGACGCGTTACCCGGAGGGACTGGCTTCCGCGCTTGAAAAGATTTCCGGCGACAAGGAGCCCCTGGAGGCGGCCAACCGCGCCACCGCCCACCTGTACATCGTCAACCCCTTCAAGGACGTGGGAGGGCTCGCAGCCGGCCTGCTTTCAACGCACCCCGCCATCGAGGAAAGGGTCAAGCGGTTGAGAAGCCGGTTGACGTAAATTAGTGCAAGGCCATCAATCGAACAGCGTGCGGCCTTGCCAGACCCGTACCTGGTTGCGGGAAATCATTTTCGCGGAAATCAAGCCCATGATTTGGCCGGCCTTGTCAGTAACCGCGAGATGGCGGATGTCGTGTTTTTCCATGAGCTTGCCGGCGTCCATGACGCCTTGCTCGCCGTCAATGGAAATGACCGGGCAATGCATGACTATCTTGACCTTGGTCCGGCTGACGTCCACGCATTTTGCGACGAACCGGAGCAGGTCGCGTTCGGTGACGATGCCTTGGACTTCCTCTTTTTTCCCGACCAGGGCCGCGCTGACCTTCTTCCCAAGCATCAACTCCGCGGCCTCCGACACCGAGGCATCCGGGGAAAGGTAGTGCGCGGCGCGGGTGAGGTCCTTCACCTTCATGCAGGCATATAGGGGAAAACCGGAATTTATGCCTTTCCCCCAAGGTATTTAAAGGGTTGGAAGCACGTGCCTTGCATGGCATCCAAGAAAGCCGCGCTATTGATTGTCGCGGCCGCCGCCATCTTTGCGACCAACGGCTTGTACGTGCGGTTCCTGGACCTTCCGGTTGAAGCGCTGGCCGCTGGCCGGTTGTTCGTGGGAGCAACCGCGCTCTACGTGTACTACCGTTTCACGGGCAAAAGCCTCCGCATCAAAAGCGTGGACGGGGCCAGGCTCTTGTTCGCCGCCGCCTTGTTCAACGCCCTCGCGTTCTACACCAACTTCGCGGCCTACGCCCTCCTCCCCGTGGCCATGGCCACGGTGCTGCTCTACACGTCCTCGTTTTTCTCCGTGGTCCTCGAACACTTCTTCGTCAAGGAAAAGCGGCTCCGCAAAGAAAACTGGCTCGCGGTCTTCCTCGGCTTGGCCGGGGTGGGCATCATCGCCTACGGCCATGGCCTCGGAACCGGCTTTCAAGCGAACGCTGGCCTCTTCGTTGGCCTGGCTTCGGGCGTGGCCTATGCCTGCACCATGGTGTTGGCCAAGAAATCCATCAAAGCCAATGGATGCGAGCAAACCACCTTCTACTACGTGCTCGTGGCCGGCCTCCTGCTGGCGCCCTTTGCCCTAATAGCCCATCCCAGGTTCACGCTGGAGACCCTGGGCTGGCTGGCCGTGTTCGGAGTCGTGAACAGCTTCGTGGGGGTCAGCATGCTCTTGCGCGGCCTCAAAGCCGTCAAGCCCCACCACGCCATCATCCTGGTCTCCCTGGAAATGGTGTTCGCTGCCGTCTACGCCTGGCTGCTGCTCGGCGAAGCCATCACCCCTCACGTGGCCGTGGGCGGGGCATTGATTGTTGTGGCCGCCTATTTGGCGGAAAAAGAGGGTTGAATTAGTCCGACTCGATGCGCGGCGCCAGGAAATAGGTTATCGTAGACGCGCCGATGGGGTACGCGATTTTGACGGGCGCGCTGGACTTGAGGCAGACGCTGACGCTGGTCGCGGAGTCAGCGGATTTCAGCATGTTCTGGAGGTAGTCCAAGGGGAACATCGCTGCCGCGTCCTTCTTGGCCTTTATTTCCTTGACGGACTTGTCCTTCTTGGACAACTCGTTGTTGAGGGTTCCCTTGCTGGAATGGGCTTTCACGTAGAAGGCCGCGCCGTCCGTGCCCAGGGAAACGTGGCTGGAAATCAGCGAGGCGTCCTTCAAGGAGTCCTGCAACGAGCCCGCGGCCACGATTATTTCGGCGTCGAAATCGATTTTGGGCGAGGGAAGCTCGGCAGCCGAAACGTCAATCAAGGGAATGGAGAACCGCCGCGTGCCCTCTCCCTTGAACACGATGTGGAGGCGCGAGTTGTCCTTTTCGAGCGCGAGCTCCAATGCATCCTTGGACTTCGCGCGCGCCATGATCTGGGAGAGGTAATTCAGGTCGAGGCCGAGCTTGACGAGGCTCGGCACCTTGAACTCCTTGAACGCGTTCTTGTCCAGGAAAAAGTCCACCATCGAAATCTGGGAGGGGTCGGTTGCCTTCAACGCGAACCCCTTCTGGTCCACGATGAACTCGGCTTCGTCGATGAGCACGGCGATGGCGTCCACCGCGCGCTTGAACAACCCGGCATCCTCAAAAACGAGTTCCATGCTCTTTTTCTCCGACTAACCCATTGGCTTCGGCAACCCTTTAAAACCCTATGGGAACGGGCATCTCCCGTTGACGTAACAACCGGAAACCAGGTTCTTGGGCACGTCGAAGACCAGGAGCTTGACCCAGCCCAGGAAGGGAACGCGGAGCACCATCTTGCCCTGCACTTCCGATGCCGGCACCGCGTACTGGGTGATGTGGGTTTCCTGGTCAATCAAGGGGTTGTGGGCGCTGTCCCCCTTGGTGAGGAAGTACACCCCATCGCGGGCCCTGAGCTTGGCGATGACGCGGTGGATGATGGGTTCCTGCAAGGCCTGCGAGAAGTAAACGATGACGTCGCCCTCCCGGTTCAATTCCAGGGCCTGCCCGTCCGAGAACCGGAGTTCCTTCACCGAAAAATCGGTGTCCTTGGCCCTGCGCTGGGCAAGCAAGGCCAGGAAGGACTCACAGGGAACCAAAGAAGCCGAGTCAAAGGCGTTGCCCGAGCAACGGCTTTGAAGATAGGAACGCGCGGGAACCCCTTGAAGCGGCAAGTCCAAGACGAGTTCCTGGGCACGCACCTGCTCGGGGCCCGCGCCCACCAAGACGATGACGTCGCCCCGGAAAAAAACCGGCTCCATGGAACCCGACACCACGATGACCATGGGCGAGGGCGTGCCCAACAACAACCCCAAGCCGTTGTAGAGCGTGAACGCGAACAAGAAGGCGAAAAAGACGTAGACGGCCCAGGAAACCAGCTTGTCGTTGCCGGGGTTGACGCGCGGCATGACGAAGAGGTCAACGTACGTGAAGGGGTCCAGCCATTTGAGTTTTTTGCGGAACGACTTGAGTCTTTCACGGAATGCCTTGAAGTCCATGGGGTCACGACCGCGTGGCTTGCGGTTTGGGGGAAGCGGTTTGAAGGAAGGACGCCTGGCGCCAGTCATTGGAGGGCCTCCCTCGAAGGCCTCATTTGAGGGCCTTTTTGACCGCGTTCCCGAATTCCTTGAGCTCGTCCTCGATGGCATCACAGGCCTCGGACAACGCCTTCTTCGCCGAAACGCCCTTGGTCTTTAAGACGAACTTCGTGTCCTTGTCCATGGGATGCCCCAAGGCATACGAGGCAAAAGTCACGGCCTCGTTGTTCAACAACCTGGACTGGAGCAGGGCCGGAAAAGTATGCCGCTCGTCCTTGAGAATGAACTCGACGTGGTTTGGCTCGTTCTTGACTAACTCCAACTGCATGCACGCCCCTCCTAGGTAAGCAAATAATGAGTGGAAATCTTGCGGGTCTCGGGATTGCCGCAGGCCACGCACTTGAGCTGCTGGTCGAACAACTGCAACGGGCCCCGGCACTTCACGCAGTAACCGCGGATGACGCCGAACTCGGGTTCCTTGGTGGACAAGTCGATGCCGTACGGCGTTACTTCCGCGACCTTGGCCTCAATGATGTCGCCCACGCGGAACAAGTCGTTCAAGCGCTCCACGAACCGCATGCTCGCGTTGAAGACCGGAATGGTGGCGAAAGAGTTCAGGATCTGCCTGGGCTCGCCGTCCTTCGAGGCCTCCAGCATTTCCACCATCACCATCTTTTCCTTGATGAGGCTGGCCACGCACTTGACGACGGAACCCCTTTCCAGGGGCTTGACTTCCCGGGTCAGCCGCTGCACGCGGGCTTCGTGGTTTCCCTCGTCCAGGTCCTTGAAGCCGATGGAAGTGGCGCGCACGCTGCCGTCCACGTGTTCATAGGCGTTGTCGCCTGCGACGAATTCCTCAGCCGTTCCCAGCGGGCTGCCGGGAACCACCAGTTCTTTTACCTTCATGAAAACACCCTGCTGAAACGAAAAAAGAGCCAATAACCGCCTTTTAACCAATTACGGTAGGGAAACGATTTTAAACCAGCGTGTTGTAATCCTTTCGGGCACGCAAATGGTGTTGGAAGACATTGTAACCGACCGGATGGCCAGAAAGCACCCCATTGACCTCTTGTTCGTGTCCATCCTGATGTCCTCGATAGCCATTTGGGGCAGCTACTACATATTCAAGGAAACCACGAGCATCCTGAGCCTGGCCTTCATCACCATGGGGTTGATGCCGTTAATTCACAGCATCTTCGTGGAAGAAGAGGAAGAAGAAGCCGAAGAACAGGGCCCCGCGGCCGCGTTCCTCGCCCGGCACTTCGACATAATAAAGATTTTGTCCTGGTTCTTCCTCGGCCTGGTCCTCAGCTACGCCTTCTGGTACGCCACCCTCCCCACCGACAAAGAACAACTCTGTCTGGGCGACACCTGCTTCCCCGCGCCCCTCCGCCAAAAAGTGTTCGCCGAACAGGAAAAGACCTACAACTTCATCGCGGGAAAGGTCACGGGGCTCGACGCTGCGGCTGCGGGCAACGCGACCCGGGAATCCTGCCTCGGAAAAGCCCGTGACCTGTGGGGGTGCACGGAATTCATTTACGCCAACAACGCCATCGTCCTGGGCCTGGCCATCCTTTTCTCCTTCGTGTGGGGCGCGGGAACCCTGTTCCTGCTCGGCTGGAACGCGTCCGTCATCGGGGTGTTCATCGGCAAGGAACTCCAAGAGAACGGCCTGGTATCCGGCATCCTCAAGGCCTTCGGCTACATCCCCCACGGCCTGCCCGAAGTCCTGGCCTACTTCATCGGCTCCATCGCGGGCGGCATCATCTCGGTCTTCATCACCAAGAAAAAATACCAGCTCCACGAACCCCAGCAAATCGTGAAAGACGTGCTGTTCCTGCTCCTGCTCGCCTACCTCGTGCTGTTCCTCGGGGCCGTGGTGGAAGCGTACTTCATCGTGCAGGGCGCGTAAAAGGAGTTATTGCTTGCCTGCCTTCTTCTTGGCCTTCTTTTTCCCGTTGCCTTTTCCCTTGCCCTTTTTCCCGTTCCTGCCGCGCCGCGAGGCCTCTTTCTTTAAGGCAGCGGCCAGGAGGGGCGCGTACCTGGCCACCAGCTGCTCATCGGATTGCGCGGATGCGGCCTCGGGCTGCGCGGCTACGCTGGCGCCCAGCTTGCCCGAAATCTGCGCGGCGAGCTTCGAGATTTCCATGGGGAAAACGATTTTCGTGGACTTTCCTTCGGACATCTTTTCGAGGGCCTTGATGTAATAATAGGAAATGGCCTTGTCCGACAGGTGCTCCGCGGCCTCCTTGACGGCGTCGATTTCCGCCTTGTGGGCCTCGGCCTCCTCCATGCGCGCCAGCTTCTTCTGCACCGCCGCCTTCTCCTCGTGCATGGCGTCCAGCACGGCCTTGGGGATGTCGATGTCCCTTATCTCCACGGACTGGATTTCCACGCCCCAGCCGTGGGCCACCTTTTCCAGCGTGGCCTGGATGCGGCTGTTCAGCTCGTCGACGTTGGAAATGAGTTCCCGCATGGTGAGGGTGCCGCCCACGTCACGGATTTCCGAGACCACGTAGAGTTCGGCCGCCCGCTTGTAGTCCTCGACCTTGACAACGGAGTTGATGACCGACCTTGGCTCGTCCCGCACCCGCAAGTAGATGACGGCGTCAATCTTTACCTCGATGCCGTCCTTCGTGACCACGTCCTGCTTGGGGATGTCCACTATTTGGGTCCGCAACTCAACGGTTTCATAGGTTTCAATGGGCGGCAACAACAGGCACCAGCCCGGGCCCCCCACGCGGTTCACCCTCCCGAAGCGGGAGATGACCGCGCGCTCGTAGTCCGAGAGCGTCAACAGGAAGTCAAAACGCCACAGCATGAAAACCGCGAATGCCGCGAAGACGAGGGGCACGAGGTTCTGCGCCAAAAAGTTCTGGTTGCCCAGCGCCAAAAAAAGCACCAAGGCCAAAAGCAGGAGGACCCCCACGAAAACGGCTTCCTTGGGCTTCCTGGTGCCCTCCTTGTGGCCGTGGCCATGGCCGTGGCCGGCCCCGGCTGGGGCGCCGTGGCTGCCGTGCCCGCCTCCGTAGCCTGAATGGCCGTGTGTTTCCGCCAAAACCATCCCACACAATACGTCAAATGCCCTCAACCGGCCCGGCAAGGGCCAATAAATTAATATACGTGCCTCCCCTATATAAATAATTGCCTGCCGACCAAGAAAGGCAAGGAACCATGGAATGCCTAAATACAAGAGCGTAATGGTGGTCTGCGTGGACCGGGACGATGACCTGGGGAGAAAGGCCAGCGTCCAGGGCCCGGTCGTGGGGCGGAAGGCCTGCCTCAACGCGGCCGCCAAGCTGGCGCTGGCCGACCCGGGGGACACTGACTCCAACGCCATCTTCGCCACGGTCAAGAAATTCGACGAAGTCAAGAAGGAATTCGAGAACCTGGAAGTCGTGACCCTGACCGGGCACAGCAAGGCCAGCTTCGAGTCCGACAAGAAAGTCAACGAGCAACTCGACGCCGTCCTGGAAACGTTTCCCGCCGACGCGTTCATCCTCGTGACGGACGGAGCGGAAGACGACCAGGTCATCCCCATCCTGCAAAGCCGCGCCCCCATTTACTCCAAGGAAGTCGTCATCGTCAAGCAGGCGCAGGCCGTGGAGTCCACTTATTACACCATCAAGGAGGCCCTGAAGGACCCCGTGCTCGGCAGCATCGTCTTCGGGATTCCGGGCATCATCCTCGTGTTGTACGCGGTGCTGTTCTTCCTGGGCCAGGAAAAACTGTTCTTCCAGACCATCTCGTTCATCCTCGGCGTGTACCTCATCCTCAAGGGAACGGGCCTCGAAGAAAAACTGGCCGGCATGGCGTCCAACATCACGAAGGGCATGAGCCTCCAGCGGACGAGCTTCCCCTTCTACCTCGCCATGCTGTTCGTCTTCGGGTTCGGCTTGATCCAGGCCTATTCGGCCTACTACTCGCCGGAGGGCCTCAACCTGGACCTCACCCTGCGCCTCATCGAACCGGTTTCCTCCATCGTGTTGTTCACCGCGGTCTCGGCGCTGTGCTACGTCGTGGGAAGGGCCATCGACTCCGTGCACCTGAAGAAGGCCTACCGGCTCAAGAACTACTTCCTGTCCGGGGTGTTCATCTTCATCATCTGGTTCATCATCGAGTCCGGGAAGAGCGTGGTCATCGGCGAAGCCGACCTCAACCTCTTCCTGGGCAGCATCGTGTTCAGCTTCGTCATCGCCCTGGCAAGCTTCCGCGTCGCGAGCGTGCTGGACGTGCGCAAGAAAATCACGAAACTCCTCATCGGCCTCCCGGTCTACGCGCCGGACGGCCGATGGGTCGGCAAAGTCGAAAAGGTCGAGGGCCCGGAAAAAACCATCGAATACAAGGACATCAAGTCCAAGAAACTCGTGCAACTCCGCAAAGAACAATTCGTGCTGCGGGGGGATAGGGTGCTGTTGACGGCGTGATTTTTCCACCCGCATTTTTATATTCCGGTTGCGTGTAAGGGGTGTTATGGCACGAAGGGTTTCACGCGTTGTCAGGCGATTCATTCGCCCTTCAGGGGCAAGACACGACGCCGCGAGTGAAGCGGCTAAACCGCCTGGGAAAGCGCGGCCTCGATTTCCTGTCCCGACCGATAGCCTTGCAGGGTTTTCCGCTCGTTGACGACCAAGGCGGGGAGGGCTGAAACGCGGTACTGTTTCTTGAGGACGTCGAGGAAGTCCAGGCCGAGGTTGGCTTCGAAGGCGAAGACGTAGAGGTTGGGGCGCGAGGCGCGCAGGGCCGTGAGTTCCGCGCCCTGTTTCTGGCAGTCCACGCACCCCTGCGGGCCGGCCAGGTTGCTGTAAAAGTAGAGCACGGTGTCAAAGGCTGCCTCCGGGCACTGGCGGCGCAAATTGACCAGGTAAAGCCATAACTGGGCATTCAAGAGGGTGTAGTTCTTCTTGAGTTCCACGAGTTCCAGGGAGCCTGCGTCGACTTCCTCGAGGCGCGTGAGGTCGTTGCCCAGGGCATCCACGCGGTCGGCGAACTTGGCGACGAAGAAGGGAAAGTTGCGGCAGAAGTCCGGCGTGTCCTTGAGGGTCTCGAAGTAGAGGAGCGTGGTCTTCGCGTCGTTGAGGCTGGAACCTACTTTGCTGAGCTCGAAGAGGAAGAAGCTGGCGCGCTGCTCGGCGAAGTAGTTGGAGACGAAGACTCCCAACAGGAAGATGACTAGGGTGAGGGCAAAGGCTTTCGCGAAAACGCTTCTCACCATTTCCGGCTCACCCCGCCGAGTTCACGGAACAAGCCCACGAAGAAAGCCAAGCCAATCAGGATGTTCCACACCGTCAAGTAAAGGACGAGGAAAGGAACATAAACCCATCTGAACTTTTCACGGGAGAGGCTGAAGCTCACTGAAAAGTAGGCGATGAAGAAAGCGAGGGAGACCACGAGGAAAAAATTTCCGATGGTCGCGAAGTAAATCGGGTTGAGCAGCGAACCCACGTAACTGGCCTGTGACGTGCCCTTCAAGGCGAGCAGGTGGACGAGTTTGTCCCATGCGAGGGGGATGCCGCCAAGGGTTATCACCGCGCCGCGGGTGAGCAGGACGGCGAGGATGCCGAAGATGATGAAGTTGATGGGGAACACGAACAAGCCGAGGTTCCGGTAGGCGGGGTTGAAGAACAGGAACGCGTATTTCCGGCCGTTCATGAGCGCGCCCCTATACCATCGTATGCGCTGCTTGAAGAGCTCCCAAAACGAGTGAGGCGAGACGCTGGAAACGAGGGCGTTCACCGAGTGCTTGATGCGGTAGCCGTTCGTCAACAGCTTCAACGCGACCTCCATGTCCTCGGACAGCGCGTGCTCGTCGAACAAGCCGACCTTAATCAGGGCGGACTTTCGGAAGACGCTCAACGGCCCGGGCGTAACAAACAGGCTGTCCAGGAAGTCGTTGTTTTTCCGGATGTAGTTCATGCCGATGTATTCCACGAACTGGATGCCTTGCAGAATGTTCCTGGGCTCGTGGACGAGGATGGAACTGCTGACCGCGCCCACGCGTTCGTCCGCGAAGTAGCCCATCATCTGGCGGAGCGCGTCCGGCCGAACAAAGGAGTCAGCGTCCACGGTGGCAACGAGCTCGCCCTTGGCCTTCCGGATACCGTGGTTCAAGGCAGAGCCCTTGCCGCCGTTCGGCTTCGAGAAAACCAGCACGCCCTTGAATTGCTTGGCAAGGACAGCCGTGCGGTCCGTTGAACCGTCGTCCACGACCAGGACCTCAATTTTTTTCGGGTAGTCGAGGGCGAGCACGCTTCGAATGGTTCCGGCAATCGTGTCCTCCTCGTTGAAGGCCGGGATGACGACCGAAACCAGGGGAAACCGCTTCGGCGCTGGGTCGGAAAGCGCTTGCCCCCGGTTTTCAAAAAACAGGATCAGGTAAACCGCGGTGATGAATAGGAAGAACAGGGTCGAAGACAAAATGAACCAATCATCGAGGGACAAACGCGTTCACCCTACAAGCATTGCCTAGCGTGGCTTTAAAAGCCTTTTACTGGGGGTTGAGGCCCTTCTCGGCCAGGGCCGGTAAAACGCTGGGAATGACGGAGCGCAGCAGCTTCCTGAGGCTGGAAAGCAGTTTGGCCTTGGACTCGGTCTTCTCAAAGGCGAGCTCCAAGACCTCGGAGAGCGTGGAAACCGGGTGCACCCGGATCTTGGCCAGCTCGGATTTCGGCAGGATGACGTCCTCGAGGTTGGCCTTGGGCACGATGACTTCCTTGAAGCCGGCCACGATGGCGGCCTGCACCTTGGCCGTTACGCCTCCCACGGGAAGCACTTCGCCGCGCACGCTCAGCGAACCCGTCATGGCCAGGCACTGCCTGACCGGGATGTTCTCCAACGCGGAAACCACGGCGGTGGCGACCGAGACACTGGCGCTGTCCCCCTCAACGCCTGAATAGGTTTGCAGGAACTGGATGTGCAGGTCCTGCATGGAAATGTCTTTGCCGGAAATGCGCTTGATGATGGCGGAAACGTTTTGCACGGCTTCCTTCGCGATGTCCCCCAGCTTTCCCGTTGCAATCAGCTTGCCTTCCGCGCGCGAGGACGCCGGTGCGACCTCGGCTTCGATGGGCAGCACCAGGCCCGCGTCCCCCTCTCCCGAAACCGCGAGGCCGTTGACGCGGCCGACCAGCGCGCCCTCTGTGAGGTAGATGCGGTAATCCCTTTTCTCGTCCAGGATCTTGGAAACCATCTGTTGTTCGAGGGTCCGCGCGGACATCTTGGCCTCGATGACGTCCTGCTCCAAGGCCAGCTTGTGGCCCTTTTCCTTGGCGATGTCGCCGGTAGCGCGCACCAAGCCCCCGAGGTCACGCAAGCGGAGCGTGAGCTTGTTCTTCCGCCCGGAACGCCTGCGGGCCTCGAACAAAATCAGGTCCGCGGCTTCCCGCGAAAAGTGGGGGATTTTCCCGTCCTTGCGGACTTCCTGGGCGATGAACTGGTAGATCTTCAGCCGGTTTTCAGGGGTGTCCTCCAGGTCGAGGTTGATGTAGACCTCGTACCCGTAGCCGCGGATGCGGCTCCTCAGAGCCGGGTGCACGCGCTGCAGGTCCTCGTAGTTGCCGGCCGCGACCAGGACGAAGTCGCAGGGCACGGGCTCGGTCCGCGTCATGGCGCCCGAGGACATCTCGCTTTGCCCGGTAATCGGGTACTTCTTTTCCTGCATCGCGGTCAAGAGTTCCTGCTGGGACTTCATGGACAGCGTCGCAATCTCGTCGATGAAGAGCACGCCGCCCGAGGCACGGTGAATCATGCCGGGCTCCACGCGCAGGTGCGCGGGAGTTCCGAGGCCGCCGCTCTGCAGGGGATCGTGCCTCACGTCCCCGAGCAGGGCGCCCGCGCGCGCGCCCGTGGCCTCAATGAAGGGCGCGATTTTTTTGCCCGCGTTGTCAATCAAGAGCCTGGGGGTCGCGGCCCCGGACTTGACGCGCATCTGGGTGCCCAACGCGAAACCGATGAGGAGAAAGCCGCCGAGGATGAGCGTGGCCGCGTACACCACGTCCGAAATCCATTTCAGGTTCCAAATCACGCTCGTCAAGACGAACCAGGCAAAGGGCAGGAGGAAGCTGAGCAACCGCATGTTGTCTTCCTGGGCCTTGGCCTCGAGCCTCAACTCGTTCACGATTTTGGCGGCTTCGCCGGCACGCACCATGCGCACCTTGGGGTTGTTGGGGTCCACCTCGTTGGGGTAGACCAGGATGTCGTGGAGCTGCTGCACGGGCAGCAATTCGGCCATGGCCTGGGCGAGCATGGATTTTCCCGTGCCCGGCAAGCCAACCAAGAGCACGTTCCGCTTCTGGGCCGCGGCTTTCTTGATGATTTCCCCGGCCTTTTCCTGGCCGATGACCTGGCCGACCAGGGTCCTTGGAACAGGGATTTCGCTGGTGGACTCAAAGGACTCCAGGACCGACTTGGCTGCCATACGAGAATGTAGGGGATTAAGGGTTAATAAACGTTCCTCGCCAAAAGTCGTAGGGGGAATGGGCTTGGGTGTCAAACTCACTTTTCTGGGAAGCGGGGCCAGCGCGCCCACCAAGGAACGCATGCCCAGTTGCCTGGCCCTGAACTTTGACGGCCAGAACTTCTTGTTCGACTGCGCGGAGGGCTGCCAACGCCAGATGCTTGTAGCGGGCGTGAGCCAGTTGAAAATCCAGCACGTGTTCATCACGCACCTGCACGCCGACCACGTCCTGGGCCTCCCGGGCTTCATCGCGACCAACTCCATGCACTTGCGCGATTACCCCTTGTACGTGCATGGGCCCCGGGGGCTGCGGGAACGCCTCTCAGCGCTCATCGAGACCGGGCTCATGCGCGTCAACTACGAGGTCATCGTCAAGGAAGCCCACGAGGGAACCATCTTGGAGGGCAAGAACTACTCGGTTTCGGCCGTGAAGCTGCGGCACGACGTGCCCTGCTATGGCTACGTCTTCCAGGAAAAGGGGAAGGCGGCGGAGTTCCAGCGGGCGTGGGCGGAAAAGCTGGGCATCCCCGAGGGGCCGCTGTGGCGGAAGCTGTCCGAAGGCGAGACCGTCGAGGTGGAGGGGAAGAAGTTCAAGCCCGAGCAGGTGCTGGACTACTCGAAGGGCCGCAAGGGCAAGAAGGTTTGTTACATCACGGACACCGAGCCCTGGGAGCCCTACTTCGAGGCCATCCGGGAAGCCGATGTCCTATGCCACGAGGCCACTTTCCTGGACGCGTTGAAGGGCCGCGCGCGGGAAACCAAGCACTCCACGGCCCGCGAGGCAGGCCTGGTCGCGGAACACGTCAAGGCCAAGGCCCTGTACTTGATTCACTTGAGCGCGCGGCACAAGGAAACCCAGCAACTCGAGAACGAGGCCCGCATGGAGTTCGCGAACGCGTTCGCGGCGAAAGACCTGGACGAGGTGGAGCTGTGAACGCCCTCGTCCTCGCGGCCGGCAAGGGGGAACGGTTGAAGCCCTTGACCGATAGGGTGCCGAAGGCCATGGTTTCCCTGAACGGCCGGCCCCTGTTGTTCCACGTCCTCGACCGCCTGGTGGAAGCCGGTTGCGACGAAGCCCACATCGTGGTGGGTTACAAGCAGGAATTGATTCGGGAAACGATTGGCAACGCGCACAAGAGCCTGCTCGTGTTCTACGTGGAGCAGACGGAGCAGCTCGGCACCGGGCACGCCATCCAGCAAGCGGAGGGAACGGTTTCGGGGGATTTCCTGTGCGTGAACGCGGACGTGCTCGTCGCGCCCTCGCTGTACCAGGAGGTATGGGGAACCCCGGGGTTTGACGTGGTCATCGCCGCGCACCGCTCGGCTGAGCCCTGGAAGTACGGGTGCCTGCGGGTGGAAGGAGACGAAGTGGTGGACGTGGTCGAGAAGCCGCCGAAGGGAAGAGAGCCCGGCAACCTGGTGGGGCTCGGGGTGTACCGGTTGACCCCAAAAATCTTTGAAGCGCTCAAGAAGGTCGGGAAGAGCCCGCGCGGCGAGTTCGAGGTCACGGACGCCTTCAAGTTGCTGGCCCAAGACGGAAGGGTGGGCTTCGTTGAATACCAGGGCCCATACTACGACATCGGGAGCCCCGAAGGGCTGAAGGAAGCGGAGAAGGCGCTGAAGGAAAAGTAGTCAGACCTTCACGGTCTGGCCGGGCTTCATGATGACGGGCTTGGAGTGGACGACGCTTTTCTCGATGCGGGCCTTGAACTCCGCTGGGTCGGCCTGGATCATGTCAAAGGTGTTGTAGTGCATGGGAATCGCGTACTTGGGTTTGATGGTCTTCGTGGCCTTGACCGCGTCAATCAAGTCCATGGTGAGGTTGCCGCCGATGGGCAGCAAGGCGACATCGGCTTTGACCTCGTTGTAAGTGTCCAAGAGCGAGGTGTCGCCGGCGTGGAACACCGAGGAACCGTTGCTGCGGATTAAATAGGCGAGCGGGTAAAAGGACTGGGGGTAATGGGCTTCCTTGGCCTCGATTTCGAAGCCCTTCAAGCGGAGTTTCTGGTTCATGGCAATCGGCCGGTGCAAAGCGTCATTGCAGTGGAGTTCGTTCAACACCGAGTCATGCCCGACCACCAGGCAGTTGTCGCGGTTGGCAAAGAATTCAACCGCCTTCTTGTCGAAGTGGTCAAAGCCTTCCTGGGTCACGAGCAACAAGTCGACCTTTTTCAGGTCCTCTTTCTTGACGGGCGCATTAATGATGCGCTTGAAGGCCGGGTCATCGGTTTGGTTGTGGAAGTAGGGGTCAATCAAGACATTGCCCACCCCGTTGAAGGCGTTGCCCGCCCCGTTGAAGGACAACAGGAAACTCGAATGGCCTAGGAACTGGACTTTCAACGCAAACCCCTCGACTCCACCCGACAGCGGCCGCATGCTGCGTGCTGCGGGCTGCGTGCTGCGTGCTGCGGCACGGGCAACGAAAAGGCGACACCCGCTTAACCCAATAAAATATAACCCGGGAATCATTTATAACCCAATCGCTTGCCGGACCCGGAAGAAACAAGCCCCGGCCAGTGGTTACTCGTTTACTTGAAACAATTAACTATTTATTCTTGTAGCGCCTAATAGTTCCACATGCACCCGAGGCTGCTGGCACTGGCTTTAACCCTGTGGTTCGCGGTAACCACCCTGGCGTTGTCGCCGACCAGCATGACCATCGCAATGGACATCGACAAGGATGGCGCGGCCCATGTCGTGGAAACCTATAAGATCCGGTTCGAGAACCGCGAGGAAATCGAGTTATTCAAGCAGGAAGCCAAGGAAAACGGTTCCAGCCTTATTTCGTGGAAGATCGATGAGCCCTGGTTTTTCCCCCACTTCGGGGATGAACGCAGCATTTCGAGGTCCTTCGTGTTCTTCGACGAGGGCTTGAACCAGATTTCCCTGGACTACTTCATTACCGGTCAGTTCGCCACGCTTGTCGAGGACGCGTCCAGGGAAACCAAGTGGAAGATATCCGACCGCCAGCTGAAGTTCTTCTCCAAGGGCGGCCTACTGGTCGTGCCCGAAAACGTGACCATCCAAATCAACCTCCCGACCGGGGCCCTCATTGCCCAGGAACAGTTGTCCTCGAAGGTCAAGCTCGAGGGAACCACGGCCCTCATCAGCGGCATCTCGACGAACTACGTCAACCTCCAGTACAGCATCCCCAAGCCCATCGCGCCGTTGAACATTTTCAGGGTCTTCGGGGAACTCCTGGGCGCGCACCTCTTCCTGGTGGCTGCCCTGCTCCTGCTCGGCATCGTCGTGGTCGTCTACAAGCGCGAAAAAATCGTGCAAAGAATCGAGAACTACATCATCGAGCACTCCGAAATAGAGTCCAAGGCAGAAGAAGACGAGCTCGAACTGGAAGGCTGATGGGTGGATTACTGGCCACCCAGTGCCCGCTTCATGCCGGCAGCAATTTTCGCAACCAACGCGAGGAACGCTGGGTCGGCACGGTTTCTTGGCCTAGGCAGTGAAACGTCATGGGTTTGAACGATGGAAGCGGGTTTCGGCCCCATCACCAGGATGCGGTCACTCAAATACACGGCTTCTTCGACGTCATGCGTGACCATGAGGGTCGTGGTGTTTTTTTCCCCAACGAGGCCCAGCAAGTAGTCGTGGAGACGGTGGCGGGTGAGGAAGTCAAGGGAGGCAAAGGGCTCGTCTAGGAGCAGCAAATCAGGCAGGTTGACGAGGGCCCGCGCCATCGCGACGCGCTGGGCCATGCCACCAGACAGTTGTCGAGGGAACGCGTTTTCCCAGCCTTCAAGGCCCAAGAGCTGCAGGAGCTCATTGGCAATCGCGGTGGTTTTTTGCTCCGCTCCAAACAAGACGTTGTCGGCCACGGTAAGCCACGGCAGCAGGCGGTGTTCCTGGAACATGATGCCGCACGCCTGGGTCGGTGCACGCACGCTGTCTCCCTGCAACCGGACGACGCCGTCATAGGCGACGTCCAAACCCGAAATCGCGCGCAAGAGCGTCGACTTTCCGCAGCCGGTGGGCCCGAGAAGGGTAGTAAAGGAACGAGGCGGAATGGAAAACGCAACTTCCTGGAGGACCGGCCGAAACGGCTCGAATTGCTTCCTCTTGATGTGGACTTCCAAGAGCGGGGGCTTACGCGCCGGCAAAACTATCCCTCCACGAAAGCAGGCGTTTTTCCAGCAGGGCCAGCAGCCGGTCGGACAAGCCTCCAAGCACGGCAATGGCAAGCATGCCGGCCAGCATGTCATCGGGCCGCGAAAAGTTCCTGGAATCCCAGATGAGCCAGCCGAGGCCACGCGAGGACGCAATCAGTTCGGCGGCGATGAGGAGAATCCAGGACAAACCCAGGGAAACCCGCAGACCGGTCAAGATGCCGGGCAAGGCACAGGGCAACAACACTTCCCACACCAAGGCGGGGCGACCCTTCTTGTAGGCGTGGGCCAGTTCGACCAGTTTCTGGTCGGCGGCGCGGACACCCTGGAAGGCGTGCAGGTAGACCACGACAAAGGATGCCAAGGCAATCAAGGCAATCTTGGAGCCCTCCCCTATGCCGAAGAACACGATGAGGAGTGGAATCCAGGCAATGGGAGGCACGGGGGCAAACGCTTGAAGGGTTGGCGCCAGGAAGGCTTCGGCCCGCTTGGAGACCCCGGTGAAGATGCCAAGGGCTGCGCCCAGGAGGCTTCCAAGGAAAAAACCCACCAACAAGCGGTAGAGGCTCGCTGACACGTGCACCAACAGTTGCCCGTTCGAGGCTAGGGAGAACAGGCTGCGCAGGACCTGGTCAGGGGGAGCCAGCAGACTGCTTGGAACCCAGGCAAAAGTTGTCACCATTTCCCAGCACGCGAGGAGGGCAACGGGCAGCAGCCAGGGCCTGGACCAACGAAGGAAAACGGACATGGGAGGGTTCATTGTAAATCGACGTCGATGAGGTCGGCAACCTGCACCCGATTCTTTATGAGGCCGGCATCAAAGAGGAAGTCAGCCTTGGCCTGGATGTCGTCGAGTTCTCTTTGGCCCAGGGCGGGCTGAAAGTCGTGCTTCGGCCAGGCTTCCCTGACGACCTCCAAGGGAAGGCCGAGTTCACCTGCGATGATTGACTGCGCTTGTTCCGGGTTATCGGCAATCCAGGACTGGGCGCGCCTGACTACCCCCAGCAAGTCGCGTGCAAGGCCCGGGTTTTCTTGGACGAAAGCGCCGCGCATGGCGACAATGCTTTGGATGAAGACGTCGCCGCCGGAAAGCGTGACGCCACGGCCTTCCACCACTTCCTGTTCAATCCAGGGTGGCCAGACCGCCCAGGCGTCAATCTGACCGGATTCAAAGGCTGCCTTGGCGTTGGGCGGGTTCATGTCCAGGAGCTCCACATCGGCCAGTGACAAGCCGCTTTGCTCAATCATCTTGACCACCCCATAATGGGAACTGGAACCGGAGAGGACCGCGACTTTCTTGCCGTGGAGGTCAGAGACCGAGCGGATGCCGCTTTCCTTTGGCACCACGACTTCCTGGACCAGGCTGACACCAACACCCTTAATGCGCACGTCAACGCCGGCCGCATAACCGATGATGGCAGGCGGTTCGGCTTCAAAGACTACGTCCAGGTTTTTGGTGGCAAGCGCTTCATTGATGGCGGGCAGCGATTGAAATTCCGTGTATTCAACGGTTTTGCCGTATTTGGAGGAAACTTCTTCAAACCAGCCCTGGTTCTTGGCCACGATGTAGGGAGCGTAATCGATGGCGCGGGAAAAAGTGCCGATGGACACGGTATCCCGACGCTGGGTTTCCGGTCCGGTCGGGCCGACGCAGCCGAAGAGCAACAACAAGAGGCCCAAGGCCAACAAAGTTTGTGCACACAGGCGAGGATTTCGCGACATTCAGGACACCAGCCAACTCCCGATGAGAAACGCGCCGACCAATATCGGGACGTGGTACTTCTCGAAGCGCGTGTTCTTGTCCAACACCAACAAGCCCAAATTGAACAGGCCGAATTCAAGGAAGGGCGCGCTTTTCCAGCCCATGAGCGACAGCATCCCCAGCAGCCCCCACAACAGGAGCATGAACGGAACAAACCGGGACAAGAGCTGCTTGTCGCCAGACAGCATGCCGAACAACACCAGCAGCAGGAACGCCAACGCCAGGTTTCCCATGACCAGGTTGATGAAAAACCCCAGGTTCAAGGTCAAGGCGTTTGCCAATGCTTCAAACAAGATGAAACCCATGATATCACCCATTCACTATACAGGATGGTGCCTTGGAAGCTTATCTAATAATGTGGTGTTGTACAACACCATAACTTAATAAGAAGCTTGGGGGCATGAACGTGCATGGACCTGACAGGCCTCAAGGAACTGGGCTGGAGCGAGGGCGAAGTCCGGGTGTACGCCGCGGTCCTCGAGTCCGGTATCGGTTCCCTGAACAAAATCCAGGAAAAGACGGGCATCGAGCGGAGAAACATCTATGACATATTGAACAAGCTGATTGAGAAGGGGTTCGTGAGCTACACGCTGGAAAAGGGGAAAAAAACCTACCAATGCATCCACCCGGGAAAAATCCGGGAAGAAATCAGGCGGCGGACGACCGCGCTCCGGAAGCTGGAGGAAAAAATCCCCGAAGTCGAAGACCTGTTTGCCGCGCATAAGCCCAGCATCCGGGCCGAAGTCTACCGGGGTAACGAAGGAATAAAGGCCTTGCTCGAAGAAGTCCTGGAATACGGGGAGTCCTACTGGATGGGCGGGAACAGTTTCGAGGATTACCAGGCCGTGCCAAAAGGGCTGCAAATCTGGTGGGAGAACTGGATGAAGCGCAGAGCCCAAGCCAAGCACCTCATGCACGACCTGGTCAGCTACGGCACCCACTTGAAGGGGCTGAAGCCCGGCGACGTCGAGGAACAAAAAAAGCAGTGCTACAAGTACTGCGCGCTGCCGAAGGGCCTCTACACCCCGATGGTCCTCATCGTTTTCGGCGACCGGGTGGCGCAGGTGCTTTGGAGCGCGCAGTCCTTCGCGTTTGTCCTCGAATCGGAGAAGATGCGGGACAGCTACCTGAAATACTTCAAGTACTTCTGGAAGGCGCCCTGGTAGCTGGTGCTTTCCCCGCCTGCCCGCTTGCCCCCGCCAGGGGGTCAGAGCGCCTGCCCCGCTAGGGGGCCCGCCCCGGTTAAGGGGTAATCAGCCAGCTCAGCGTAAAGTAGATGATGGCCACCAGCGGGAACTGGTATTTCTTCAGGCGCGTGCCCGCAATCAGGATGACGGTGCCGAACAGGGCCACATTCCACAAGAAGAATTGCTCTTGGTGGAACAACTTCCAGCCGGCCACTGCGGCGACGTCGAGCACCGCGTAGAGGACGAACGCGTACCAGATGAACTTGGGGATGCTCTCCCGATAGCTCTTGTAATCAAACCAGACCCAGGCAAACAAGAAAAACATCACAACCAGGGGGAGGAACTCGAGGAGTAGGTCATCCGCCACCCAGGAAAAGTCCAGGCCCACCACGTGGCTGAGCAGGCGCATCAGCATGCGGGAACCGCCTCCCAAGTAGCGCCATTCGCAAACCTTTCGTAAAAAGAGCGAGGCCGAAAGGCCGAGCAAGGCCTATGCGCAGCATAGGCCGTTTTCGCAAACCTTTTGTAAAAAGGTTTCATGTCAGGTCACCAGCCAGCTCCCGATGAAGAAAACCATCAAGATTATCACGGTGGTGTGCTTGTGAAGGCGCGTGCCCGCAAGCAGGGTTCCGATGCCGAGCTGGAACACGAAGAACTCCAGGGTAAACGAGTGCGTGAGAGGCTTCCAGCCCATGAGCTGCAAAACGTCCAGCACGGCCCACAAGAAGAGGAAGACCATCGTGAAACGGTAGAGGCCGCTCCGGAATCCCTTGTAGTCGTCGAAGATCCAGAAAAAGAAGAACGAAAACGCCGCCATGGCAAGGAAGTCAAGCAGCAAATCATTGGCTACCCAGGGAAGGTCGAGGCCGACGAGGTGGCTGAGGAAACGCAGGAGCATGCGGAAACGCCTATATATAATGCACCCAAAGCAGTATATAAAGGTTATTCACTTTTTAACTTCTATAAGTTAACGTTATTTGTCGGGTTTGGGGGGCTGAATGCCTTTTGGCGCCGGATTTTGCCGCGCAAAACCCCTTCAAATGGCAGTTTAAGGGACTTTAACGTGTTTTGGAGGGAAAAGTCGTCGGATAGGGTGGTGAAGGGCTTGCCTTCACCAGCCAGGTCCAGGGCCACGGCCACAACATCCAGGTCGGCTGCCGAAAGGCGCGTGCCCAAAGCCCTTGCCCGGGCTTTGGCGCTTTCAAGCGAGGCCTGGGAAGGGGAGTGGAGGCGAAGCAAGCCGGATTGGAGGGCACTCTGCACGAGCTCCCGTGAACGCAGGTCCAGGCACTCGTCCGCGGCCTTGGGCGGCATCAGGTACTCGTTGCCGGGCTGGAACGAGAAATCAAAGCAGTTGAGGATGGCACTGGAATCAAGGAGGTAGCGCGTGGAAAGCACCTTTATAATTAATTAGGGGATTGGGTATATTAAAGTTGGTTGCATGCCGGAATTGAAGGAAATCGTGCGGGGCTTGAGCGACATCGAACGGAAGAGCCTGGCCTCCCTCCACGATGAGAGCGCGATTGGCGCCGAAGAACTCGCGGAAAAAGCCAACCTCCAGGTGGACAGTGTGAGGCGCGCCCTGCAGTGGCTGCACGAAAAGGGTCTCGCCGAAATCAGGGAGACGCGCAAGGAATGCTGGATGCTGACCCGGAAAGGCGCGGAAGCCCTGGAAAAAGGGCTGCCCGAAAAGCGCTTGGCCGAAAAATGCTCGCAACTCGCCCGGCACGGCAAGGAAATCACGCTCGACGACCTCAAAAAAGAGTTCGGCGAAGAAATGAGCCCCGCGCTCGGCACCGCCAAGAAACTCAACTGGCTGTCGCTGGGAAAAACCATCCAGTTCAACGACGAAATCTTCCACGCCAGCCGGAAACTGCTGGAAGACAAGCAAGCCTACCTGAAGACGGTCTCACTGTGCTGCCAGGTCGCGGAACCCGTGCCGGCCGGCGGCGAAACCTTCGAAGAATTCAGGCGGCGCGGCCTGATAGAACGCAAGGAAAACGTTACGCGCGTGGCCACCATCACCGAGCGGGGAAGGAAGGCCCTCGCTTTGCCGGAATTCGCGAGCGGGCAACGCAAGTTCGTCATCGACGCGCCCGTGCCACGCATTTACCCCGGCAAGCGGCAGCCCTATGTTCAGTTCATCAACCAGGTCAAGCGATGGCTGACCGCGAATGGCTTCAAGGAAGTGCCTTCTCCGTTGATCACCCAGGAGTTCTACAACTTCGACGTGCTGTTCCAGCCCCAGAACCACCCCGCGAGGACGTGGTCGGACACCTACCAGTTGAAGCGGCCCACGCACGGAAGGCTGCCTGACAAGAAAATCGTGGAAGCCGTCCGCGTGGCGCATGAACGCGGGGGGAAATCCGGTTCCAAGGGCTGGGGCCATGCCTGGAGCGAGGAAATCGCGCGGAAAGTCATGCCGGCCTCGCACTGCACGGCGCACGATGCCCGGCAATGGGTGAAAGACATCAAGCCAGGCAAGTATTTCTCGTTGAACCGCGTCTACCGCCCGGACGTGCTGGACGCCAAGCACCTCATCGAATTCAACCAACTGGATGGGTTCATCCTCGGGGAAGGCATCAACTTCCGCCACCAGCTCGGCATCTTCCGCGACTTCGCCAGGGAAATAGCGGGCGCCACCGAAATCAAGTTCACGCCGGATTACTTTCCCTTCACGGAGCCCAGCGTGCAGCTCAGCTGCAAGCACCCCGAACTCGGCTGGATGGAGTTCGCCGGCGGCGGGTTCTCCAGGCCCGAGATACCGGCAAGCCTCGGCATCCAGGAGCCCTTGATCCTGTGGGGCATGGGCGTGGATAGGCTGGCCATGCTCAAGATGGGCGTCAACGACATTAGGCACTTGTTCAGCGACGACTTGGAGTGGCTGCGGAACGCGCCCCCGGTGAAGGAGTAAAAGCATGCCCATCATTGACGCAAGCCTGAAGGACCTGAACCAGTTGCTGGGAAAAAAGCTCTCCGCCAAGGAACTCGAGCAAAGGCTGCACTTCGCCAAATGCGAGCTGGAGGCCAGCGACGGCGACCAGATAAAGATTGAAGTCAAGGACAGCAACCGCCCGGATTTGTGGAGCGCGGAAGGCGTTGCACGGGAACTAAGGGGCAAGCTCGGCCTCCGAAAGGGGATGCCCCAAGCCCGGTTCAAGGACTCGAAACACGAAGTCATCGCCCACGACAACGTGCTCGTTTACCGGCCCGGCATCGCCTGCGCGGTGGTCAAGGGACTGAAGGTTTCGGAGCCCCTGTTGCTGCAATTGATCCAGTTGCAGGAGAAAATCACGCACACGTTCGGCCGCAAAAGGGAAATGGTTTCCATCGGCTTGTACGAGTTCGAAAAGCTGAAGCCCCCCATCCACTACAAGGGCGTGGCCCCCGAAAGCGTGAAGTTCGTGCCCCTGGACTTCAAGCGGGAAATGAACCTGCGCGAGATCCTCGCCGAACACCCCAAGGGAAAAGAGTTCGGGAACCTCATCGCCGGGCACAAGGTGTGGCCCATCCTCTGCGATGACGCGGGAAAGATTTGCTCCCTGGTGCCCATCATCAACTCGGAACTCACGGGCCGCGTCAAGGAAGGCACGGGGACCCTGTTGCTGGAGATGACGGGAACCGATGAACGCTTCGTGAACACCGCGATGAACGTGTTCTGCATGGCCTTGCAGGACCGAGGCGCGGCCATTGAACGCATGGCGGTCGTGAAAAACAAGAAAAAGACGTGGTTACCCGACTATGCGCCGGGAAAAATGTCGGTGGCGCTGGCGTACGTGAACCAGGTGGCCGGCATGGCCTTCACCGCCAAGGAAGTGGCGGGGCTACTGGAAAAAGCCCAGTACAACGCGAAAGCCAGGGAAAAAACCATTGAAGTCGAATACCCGGCCTACCGCCAGGACCTACTCCACCCCATCGACGTGGTCGAGGACGCGCTGATTGCCTACGGCTACGACAAACTCCTGCCTGAATCGGTCACGCTAGCAACCAACGGGGAATTGACGCAGGAAACAAGGCAATGGGAGGCCATCCGCGAAGCCTGCATCGGCCTGGGCCTGCAAGAGATTCTCACGTTCACCATGACATCCAAGGAAAAGCAGGCCGCGAAGATGGGCTATGCCGACGACGACTTCGTCGAGATAGCCAACTACGTTTCCACCAACTGGCAGGTGTTCCGCAAGCGGTTGCGGCCTGAACTGCTGGAGTTCCTGTCCAAGAACAAGGACGCCGAGTACCCGCAAAGGCTGTTCGAAGTCGGCCGCGTGCTGCGCCTGGACGAGAAAAGCGAGACGGGAGTGCGGGAGCCCACGCGGCTGTGCGTGGCCCTGGCGGACGCCAAAGCCAATTACACGCATATCAAGTCCGCGTTGGACGCGCTGGCCCACCAACTCGGTTTCTCCTACGAAGTCAGGGAAGAAAGGGACGCGGCCTTCGCCGAGGGAAGGCACGCCTGCATCCGGGTCAACGGCCAATGCAAGGGCGTACTCGGCGAGGTCAGCGACGAGGTGCTCGCCAAGTTCGGCTTGGAGACCAAGGTCGCGCTCCTGGAATTAGAGCTGGAGTAACGTGAGGCCGATGAGAATACGCATCCAAGAACGGCTCTTATCCCGAAAAAGAAGAAGACCACCTGCCCAGGCCCATGAGAAACGACGGCCCTCGTTTTCCGTGTACGCCACTCAACTCAGGGGAGAGGACAAGAAAGCGGTCGACGCCTGCGTCCGGCTCCTCAAGCAACAGCTCAATGGCGGCGTTTTCGCGGTCACGGGCACGGTCTTAGCTCCCGCTTTTCCAAAAGTAGCTCAATGGATTACGGAAAAGATGAACCTGCCTGAAAGCGACTCCCGCATGGCGATTGCCGCGCCCCTGATTGTCGCAGGCTTCGGTGCCTACCAGTACATCAGGGCCAGCCGGCAACTCGCCCAAGCCTTCAGGAAGGCCGTGTTCAAAATCCAGACCTCGAATGACCCAAGGTTGTCAGAGTTGGCTGCCAAATCAAAGTATCTGACCATTACGCCGACCGGGCTAATCCTGGGCACCTCCTGGAAGCCATGGTTTCTTGCAGGGAAAACGAGGAAACTGGAATAACTCAGCCGAACAACCGACCTGCCCCTTGGCGCTACACACCCAACACCTTTAAATATGTGTCCACACATAATACAAATAGGTGGTTTGTTTTGCCTAATATGACCCTCAGCATCCCGAAGCCCTTGCACGAAGAGATGAAAAAATACCCCGAATATAAGTGGAGCGAAGTCGCTCGAAAAGCCATCCAAGAGAAAATCGAGGCGGCACGGCTGGCCGATGACTTGAAGGCCATTGCTCAAGCGAAAAAGGAACTCCGGGAAGGGAAAACCGTTCCCCTCGAAAAGCTCGCCGAAGAACTGGGGTTGAAATGACGTTCGTCGTCGAACTGTCCACAAAGGCTGCAGACCAGTTCCGGAAACTCGACAAACCAGTCCAAGAACAAATCCTGAAAAGACTGCGGCGATTGGCCGAAGACCCGGAACTCGCCAAGCCCTTGTCCCATGGACTCAAGAACAACCGCAGCGAACGAATCGGAAAACACCGTGTAGTATTCGCCATCGTTGGAAACAAATTAGCCGTCGCCAAAATCGAGCACCGTGACACGGTGTACGGCTAGCCGAACAGCCTGGTCTGCCTGCTCTCATCGGAGGACGGGTGGCTTTCGTCGTCCGAAGGAGCGGTGGGAACCTTTTCCTCAGGGGTTTCTTCGCCGCCCACGTAATCTGCCAAGGAGCCGCGCGAGCCCCGGGGTGCGGGTGCGTCCGCCGCAGTCATGCCTTCGAGGGGCTTCAGCGAACGCGGTTTGGCGTGCGCGGCACGCAGCTCTTCGGCCTTGGCCAAGGCGTCCTTGACTTTCTTGGTATCGGCCTTGGTGTCCATCAAGAACGCGAGTTCCTCGGCCTCGAAGTCGAACTGCGCGCAGAGCTCTGCTGCCTTTTCCTTGTCCTCGCAGAGCACCTTCAAGTAGGGCAGGTCGTGGGCCATGACTTCCCTGGCCGAGGAATGGGTTTTTTCCCCGATTTTCCGGCAGAGCCCGGTTTTAAGCCCCCGCAAGGCCTTGGACCTGGAGAGCATGGAGAGCAGGCCGGGGAACCGGAACTGCAGCCAGCCATGGTAGTCCTGGGAACGCGAAAGCGCAACGCCTGCAGTCATCAAGTCGCCGGAATAGCGGAGGAACTCCCAGGCCTGCCTGCGCAGGATGCGCGCGGAATAAATGTCGGCCTTGCTCAACCGCTCGAAGGCCGCCGCAGTATCCGGGCGCGCGGTGTAGATGCGGGGAATGTTTTCCTCGACCCACCGCAAGAGCATGTCGTTGCTCAAGTCCGTGGAAAAACGCGCGCGCCGGATTTCCTCCACGGTTTTTCCCTTGAAAATCTGTTCCAATACCTTGAAGATTTTTTCCTCGCGCTCGCGGAAGCCCATGCCCTGCACGTCGGCCAGGGAAACGCTTTCCCCCAGCGCCAGAGTCTGCGCGTCCAGCAACGCGGAACGCATGTCCCCGGACGCGTTGCGCGCGAGCTCCTTGACGGCTTCCTCGTCGAATTTCGCGCCTTCGACCGACAAAACCTCTTTGAGGCGCTTGGCCATGGAAAGGTAATTGATTTTCTTGAATTCCAGGGCCTCGCACGCGTAAACAAAGGACTTCATCTTCTGGTCGCCGTAGACGTCGTTCGCGGTCAGGATGACCGGGTTTTGCGCGGTCTTCACGATTTCCCCGATGGCCGCCGCGCCCCCCCGGTCGCGGGCCTGCAAGCCATCCGCCTCGTCGATGAGCACCAGGCGAAGCCGGCCGGAAAAACTGGCGTTGAGCGCCGCGCCGCCCGCGTACTTTTCGATGTTTTCCTTGGAGCGCAAGTCCGAGGCGTTTAACTCGAAGACCTGCCAGCCATGCAGGCGCGCGAGCAGGTAAGCCAGGCAGGTCTTTCCCGCACCCGACTGGCCCCAAAAGAGCAGGGGCTTCTGGCGCTGGCCGGCCTGCCAAGCCTTCGCCCAGGCAAGGCCACGTTCGACGAGGTCCGAGTTGCCAATAAATTCCTCCACGGACTTGGGAGCGAACTGGTCAGTCCAGAGCTGGGCCATGCAAGGAATGGGCTGGAAAAGGGTTTTAAAGGCCACTAACAGGGCTTTAAAACCTGTCGGAAGCAGGGAATTAAAATGCAGGTCGGCCTCGTGGGAAAGCCTTCGTCAGGGAAGTCAACCCTGTTCAACGCCTTGACGCTGCTTGACGCGGCCATGGCCAGCTATCCGTTTACCACCATCGAGCCCAACAAGGGCATCGGCTTTGTCCGCGTGGACTGCGTGGACAAGGAGTTCGGCAAGCAATGCAAGCCCCGCACCGGCTACTGCGAGAACGGGACAAGGTATGTTCCAGCCGAAGTCATTGACGTGGCCGGGTTGGTGCCGGGAGCCAGCGAGGGCCGCGGGAAAGGCAACGAGTTCTTGTCCGATTTGTCGCACGCCGACGTCTTGATTCACGTCGTGGACGCCTCGGGTTCAACCAACGAGGAAGGCCAACTGGTGCCCATGGGCAGCCACGACCCGGTCAAGGACGTGCGCTTTCTGGAAGACGAAATAGACTTGTGGTTCGCGGGCGTCATCGCCAAGAACTTCAAGAAGTTCGGGAAGACGCCCTTCGAGGGAAAGGGCGCGCTGTTGAAGGCCATGGCGGCCTGCCTGTCCGGGATTGGCGGCACGGAACGCGACTGCGATTTGGCGCTGGACAAAGCCGGGCTCTTGAACAAGAAACTGCAGACCTGGGACGAGAACGACATCAAGGCGTTTGCCACGGCTTTGAGGAAGGTCAGCAAACCCATGGTCATCGCAGCCAACAAGATTGATTTGCCGGGCGCGGAAAAGAACGTGGAACGCATCCGAAAGGAGTTCCCGCATTTGACGGTCATTGGCTGCAGCGCCATCGCGGAGTTGACGCTCAAGCGCGCGAACAAGGACGGCACCCTCAAGTACCTGCCGGGCAGCAAGGACTTCACGGTGCTCAAAGACCTGAACGAGGCCCAGCAAAAGGGCCTCGAATACATCCGCAAGAACGTGCTCGAAAAGTTCGGGTCAACGGGCGTACAAGAACTGCTCGACAAGACCGTGTTCGACGCCTTGGGCTACATCGCGGTCTTCCCAGGGGGAACCAAGAAGCTCGAGGACTCCCAGGGAAGGACCCTACCGGACTGCTTCCTGATGCCGCCCAAGTCAACGGCATTGGACTTCGCGTTCAAGCTGCACACGGACTTCGGCAACCACTTCATCCGCGCCGTCAACGTCAAGAACCACTTAATGATCGGCAAAGACCACGAACTACAGCACCGCGACGTGGTCGAAATCATCCACGGGGCGTAAAGAAAAAGAGGAAAAGAAGCCCGCTAATGAATGACGGGCTTGGCGTCGACTTGGGGGAGGACTTCCGCCCTGGACTCGTGCGACAACTGCCGTTCCTCGGCGGAGACCAGGTGCATGATTTCGCCGAGCTCCTTGTCCTTGTTGCGGAGCCGGCCCAAGGCATAGAGGTAGGCGTTGATGATGCTGTCCAGGTCAAGGGTGCGCTTGAAGCCCTGCCTAGCCACTTCCTCGAAGTACAAGTGAACCAACTTGAACGCGGTCTCCTCGTCGGAGGCGCGGGAAACCATTGACCGCTGCATTGCCTTCATGACCATACCACCTCAAAGAATACGGGGTAAGGAGTATTTAAGGGTTACGCCGGCTTGAACAACAGGAAAGCGATTTCGCCTTGGCCGCCCAAGAAGTTGCTGGCCGTCACGGCAGAGGACTCCAGGGCCTTGAAACCGAGGCGCTCGCATTCGACGAGAAAGGCCTTGAACGAGAAGCCGGTGGGGGGAAACTCGTTGCAGAACACGGCCAGCCGCGCCAAGGCATCCCCTCGGAGGACGCGGTGGAACTCGCGCAACGCGGCCTCCCAGTCCGGCATGTACTCCAGGGAGTGCAGGCAAAGGATTTTGTCCACGGAATGGTCGGGTAACCCCGTGCGGGAAGCGGGCCGCTCCAGGAACTCCATTTTGTAGGCGACGCCCTCCCTTTGGGCGAGCGCCAGGGCCTGTTCCAGGAAGGGCCTGGAAAAGTCCAGGCAAAGGGTTTTCCCCCTTGGGTTCAGGTGCTTGGCGAGGAACACCTCATAGAAACCGGAACCACAGCCGATGCTGAGAAGGTCTTCGTTGCCGTGAAAGGCCAGCGAGAGGAACAGTTTTTCAAACACGTGAAGCCGCTGGTCCAGGGTCGGGACGGCGTCATAGGAAGCGGACAGCTTGTTCCAAGCGCCTTTCATGGAGTCGAGGCTTGGCCGCCCAGACTCCAAGTCGATTTCCGTCTGGAAGTCCAGGAGCCGCTGCTTTTCGAGGCGGGAAAGGGCGGGAAGCGGCTGGCGTTCGAGGAACGCCTTGAAGTCGGAGACGATGGCAGGTTGCATGGCATCACGCGGCATCCAAGGCCTTCAACAAGGCCTCGCCCTGCACGGCGAGCGTGATTTCCTTGGTCTTTCCCTTGTTCCCCAAGTCAATCAACGCGGAGCGGATGAGGCGATGCGCTTCCAGGTTGGCCAGGAAGTCCCGGATCCTCCGCTCGGTCACGGGTTCCTTCACGGCGGAAGCGTATTGCTGGTAGAGTTCCCCCGAGTGGAGGGTGCCCTTGCCCGCGATTATCCGCAGCAAGGCCCTTTCGTGTTCGCTCAGGTATTTCACGGCTTTCAGGTTCTGCTCGGCGACCGCTTCAAAGGCATTCTGCAGGTGGCATAACTCCACGCGCTCCGCGTTCACGCGCTCCGCTTCCCTGCCTGCCTTCCACAGGCACTCGATGGCGATGCGGGCGTCGCCCCCGAGCTTGGCGGCGTGCGCGGCCGCGACGTTGATGACTTCGGGGTCCAGGGAGCCGGGCGCGAACGCGTACTCGGCGCGCTCGCGGAGGATGTCCTTCAACTGCTGGGGGCTATAGGGGTTGAATTCAATGGCTTGCTCGGCAAGCGAACTCCGGATGCGGGGGTCAAGCCGCACCGTCAAGGCCTTGTCGTTGGAGACCAGAATGAGTTCGAGGCCCTTCTTCTGGTACTCGATGACGCGCAACAAGTCGTACAAGAGCTTTTCGCCGTCCTCGGCGCACAACAACTGGTCCACCTCGTCCAAGACGATGACGGGCGTGAAGGAGGCCTGCTTCAAGGCGTTCAAGAGCTTGGAGTATAGCTCGTCGGTTGCCACGCCCCGGCGGGGCACGGCCTCTCCGAGGAAGTTGGCGAGTTCGGATAGGACGGCGTGCCGGGAATTGAATTCAAAGCAGTTGAGGTAAAGGTGCTTGGCGCGGTCGGTGTGCTCTTCGAGTTGGTGGAGGACGAACTTGATGCATGCGGTTTTTCCCACCCCGGTTCCGCCGCACACGAAGACGTTCTGGGGCTTGCCGCCCCGCGCAATCGGGTTCAGGGCATACACCAGGGAATCGATTTCCGCGTCCCGGTGGGGCAGCCGCTCCGGGACGAACTCCGGGTAGAGGTATTTCTCGTTGCGGAACAGGTTGTGCTCGCGCCTGGCCTCCGCGAAGATGTTCTTGGGCATGACCACTAATTAGGGGGCTGAAAGAATAAATAAAGGTTTCCCCGGGGGAAAGCCGGGAAACCGCTATTTCTTTCGCTCCTTGAGCCACTGACTGGCAAGCGCCTGGTCTTCCAGGGCGGCCTTCAAGCGCTTCAAGCCCTCTTGGATGTCCTTGGTTCCCGTGGCATACGACAAGCGGATGTACTCGTCGTTTTCGCCCGCGTTCTTGCGGCCAAACCGCATGCGGGACAAAACAGCCACACCGGCCTTTTCGAGGGCATAGTCTTCGACGTCCAGGGAGTCCTTGAAGCCCAGGTTCTTGCAGGCCCCGGTGACGTTGGCGAAGACATAAAAGGCGCCGAACGGGAGGTGGCAGCGAACCCCTTTGATTTCGTTCAAGAGCCCGACAATCAGGTCGCGCCTGGCCTTGTACTCGGCCACCATCTTGCGGGAGGGCTCCTGGCTGCCTTCCAAGGCGGTCTTGCCGGCCAACTGGGTGAAAGTGGCAGCGCAGGCCACGTAATTGTTGTTGAGCCTCGCGATGCCGGGCACGAGTTCCCTGGGCATGGCCCCGTAGCCGAGGCGCCAACCGCACATGGCGTAAATCTTTGAGAAGCCATGGAGGAGGATGGTTCTTTCCTTCACGCCTGGAAACTTGAGGATGCTGTGGAATTCCTTGTCATAGGTGATGTCGGAATAGATTTCATCGGTTAAAATCCAGAAATCGTGTTTCTTTGCCAGTTCCGCGAGCCGCTTCAGGTCATCGGCCGCGATTACGCCGCCGGTGGGGTTGGCCGGGCTGTTGATGACCACCATCTTGGTCTTGGGGGTGATGAGCCGCTCGAGTTCGTTGATGTCAAAACTGAACCCCCTGGACTCCCAGTACGGCAAAGGCACCCGCTTTCCGCCCACGAAGTCGATGGCGGACTCGTAGATCGGGTAGCCGGGGTTCGGGTAGATGACCTCATCGCCTTCATTGACCAGCGCCTGGATGGCGAACAGGATGATGGACTTGCCGCCCGCAGTCACGACGATTTCGTCCATGGAATAGGGCACGCCATAGCGCTTCGTGAGGTGCGCGGCAATGGCTTCCCGTAGTTCGGGCAGCCCAGCCGGCGGGCCATAGTGGGTGCGCCCCTTTTGGATGGCCTGGATGCCGGCCTCGCGGATGTGCTCCGGCGTGTCAAAGTCGGGTTCGCCGATGCAGAAGCTCACGATGTCGCGGCCCTTCCTTCGCAAGTCGACGACCTTGGCAAGGACCTCGAATGCGGTCTCGGTTCCCAGCCTGGACATTCTTTCAGCGAGTTTCACTTTCATTTCAGGTCACCTTCATCCGGCTCTTGGCGAGCACTTTCCGATTAACCAGGCAATCCGGCGCGATGCCGTTGAAGGCCGAGACAAGGTTGTTCACGGCCAATAAACCCATGTCCGTACGGCTTTTAACGGTTGCGGAAGCGATGTGGGGGGCGAGGACGACGTTCTCGAGCTTGAGCAGGGCCTTCTCGATGACGGGTTCGCGCTCGTAGACGTCCAGGCCCGCGGCAAAAATGCGTTTTTCCTGGAGCGCCTGGGCCAGCGCCTTCTCGTCAACCACCGGGCCGCGTGAAGTGTTGACGAGCACCGCGGTCGGCTTCATGAGCTTGAACTCCTTCTCGCCAATCAAGTGATGCGTGTTGGGGTTGAGGGGAACGTGCAGGGAAACGAAGTCGGACTCGCGCAACAGGGTTTCCTTGTCCACGAATTTCGCGCCGAACTCTTTCTCGAAGTCTGGGACGCGCTGGACGTCGTGGTAAAGGATTTTCATTTCAAAGCCCTGGGCCGCGCGCCTGGCGACCTCGCGACCGATGCGGCCCAAGCCGAAGATGCCGAGGGTCGCGTCCTCGGTGCTCTGGCCCAGGAAGTGCAGCGGGCCCCAGCCCTTGAACTTGCCCTTGCGCACGAAGCGCTCGGCCTCGCCCACGCGGCGCGCGGCGGCCAGCAAAAGCGTGAACGCGAAATCCGCGGTGGCGTCGGTGAGCACTCCCGGGGTGTTCGTGACCAGGATGCCGTGGTGCGTGGCCGCCTTGACGTCCACGTTGTTGAAGCCCACCGCATAATTGGAGACCATCTTGAGGTTGGGCTCCGCGTCCAAGACTTCGGCGTCAATGGAGTCCGTCAAGAGGCAGAGCAAGGCGTCCTTGCCCTTCACGCCTTTCACGATTTCTTTTTTGGTGAGGACGCGGTCTTCCTTGTTGAATTCGACGTCGAAGTGGAGGAACAGCAGGTCCATGGCAGGCTTTGGAATCTGCCGAGTAACGAAGATTTTCGGTTTCATGGGGCCCACTGGGACAGGAAACTTACCCATGAAAAGGAATTTAAAGCGAGAGCCTGTTTTCCGCAAACGCTTTTTTTCCGCAAGAAAAAAAGGGTTTAAAGACTGGCTTGAAAGCGTAAAAGACGGCGGAAAGCGAAACCAAGGGGTTCTGGCACCGGAAAAGACGGGTTCAAGGGTCGTTTAAAAAGGCCTTGAACAAGAGGATAGAGGTGATAAACCATGAACATTTACGCCAGATGGGTCTTGCAGGAAAAACAGGACTACGAGATTACCCGGCCCAGGCAAAACCCCCAATAGCCTCCTTAGCGCCCAACCTAACAGGCCGCTATTTATGTCCCGTCGAGCCCCCAAGGCGAAGACGGGACGACGTATAGCGCACAGCCGAAGCCAGCAGGCGGAGGTGCCCATCAGGGCACGCCGCTATCGTGCGGCTATTTATGGATTACGTGGCCTGAATCTGGGGTATGCCCGGGATACTGTTCGGCTCTTCCGGCATCCCCCACTCGGCCGAGGGCGGCGACACCGTGAAAGGCATCCAAACCATGCGGGAGCTCGGGCTGGACGCCATGGAACTGAGTTTCACCCACGGAGTGCACCTGGGCCCGGCCAGCGCGCGGGACGTGCGAAGGACAAGCGAGGAAACCGGCATCAAGCTCAGCATCCACGGCCCCTACTACATCAACTTGTTCGCGAAGGAACCCGAGAAGGTGGAGGCAAGCAAGCAACGCATCTGGAAGAGCCTCGAAGTCGGGGAAATCGCGGGCTGCGACTACGTCTGCTTTCACCCCGCCTACTACATGAAAGCCGAACCGAAAACCGTGCACGCGCAGGTGCGCGACATCCTGGCGGAGTTGCAGGGCAAACTCCACGACCAGAAGATGCGCATCCGGTTGGCGCCGGAGACCACGGGAAGGGTCACGCAGTTCGGCTCGCTGGCGGAGACCCTGGAACTGGCCTACGAGCTGAAGGAACTCCTGCCCGTCTTCGACTTCTGCCACTTGCACGCCCGCGAGAACGGGAAGTTCAAGCGCAAGGAAGACGTGGAACGGGTCTTCGACGAGGTCGAGGCGACCACGCCTTGGCTGCTCAAGGACTTCCGCATGCAGGTTTCGGGCGTCAGCTACACCGTGAAAGGCGAGCGGGCGCACACCGCGTTGGCGGACTCCGACTTTCCCTGGAAGTGGTTGATGGAGTGCCTCAAAGAGTTCGGGGTGAACGGCGTGGCCATCTGCGAGAGCCCCCAACTCGAATTCGACGCGATGAAGATGCGGGACTACTACAAGGGGCTGCCGTAGGACGTCGCAAGCAACGTTATATAGGAGTTTGAGCGCTTTATTTGCATGGGAAAACGTTGGAAGAGCGGGGCCCGCAAGCGGCGGAACCCCAAGCCGCGCAAACGGGGGCCGACGCCCCGAGGCCGGCGCCTGCTTGGAATCGGCGGGGAAAGACGCCCGCCCACGGTCTTTGAGGCGGCTTTAGCGCGGCTTGCCCGGGCGCAACGCATCCAGGAAAGGAATAGGCGCGCCGTGGAAGAGGGCAGGTTCGGAAGAGTCAGGCGGTACACCAAGCCAGAGGACCGCAGACGCCCCTCCAAAAATGACTTTCTCAACACGCTGGGACTGATTGGACGGCATGCCGTGGAACGCGAACTCGAGAAACACCGGTCCATCAAAGCAGAAGCCCTTATCAAAGCGCTTGGCAATAGAAATCCCCGTGACCTCCCGCCGGAAGAGTTGCGGTCACTGCTTGCGCAGGCAGCGGAAACGCAAGCGAGGGCCATTTCGCCGACGGCGGCAGAACTAAGGGCAGCAAGGGACGAAGCCCGCCGCGAGGCGGTGATGCGGTTGCGGAAAAGTTATGCGCAACCCAATGACCTGCTGCGCCTGCAAGTGCAGTTGGTCCACGCGCTCGGCCCAAAGACCATGGACGTCATTGCAAGAAGCGTTGGGAAACGCCCGCCGACTGACTTCGTTTTTTTCCTGGCCCAGCAAGTCAAGGCAAACAAGCACGTGCATCTTGGCGGGGACCGGTTGTACATCGATTATGCTGAACTACTAGAAGAACTCGCCAAACAACAAAATGCACTCGCCAAAACGGTGGCTGCGGGAGACCAAAAACAGGAACAAGTGCAACGAGACTTCACGCGCAAGGCCGCACGGGCACCCGATGCCTCAGCCCACGACGTGATGGCCGCACTGGGAAACATTATTGGGTTTGTAGAGGAAATTGGAACCAAGGCAGCGGCCAGAAAACAGGCGTTTAACGCCGACATGATTCGGGTGCTGGGCGCTTTGCAGGCGGCCGGCTACTGATTCCCCGCCTAGTCCTCCATTAACGCGAAGATGAGTATCCACATGATGAGGAAGCCGACCACCGAGAGGAGGGGGTTCTCGAAGGCGCCGAGGAAGAACGTGGTCAACGAGAAAAAGAAGAACAAGCCGAGGGACACGAGCAGCGAGCGGAGCAGGGATTTCAGGACCGGCATACCAGTGTTGTAAGCGAAGGCGTATTTAAGGGTTGCGCGGGGCTTTAAGCAAGGCCATGGCTTCGGCTGGGTTAAGGACGCGGATGCTGGGCAGGATGCCAACAAGTTTCTTTTTGAAACCGCTAATCAGGCGCTTGTCCCGCGTCACAAAGTACTTGCAGTCATCTATGCGGTGCGCTTGCATGAGTAGAAGGGCATCGAAAGTCGAAAACCCCAACGCACAAATGCGGTGCAACGAGGCCAAGTCGATTTCCTTGGTGGCAACAACCGAGAAAGAACACAGTTCTTTGACTATGGCTTGAACCTTGGCCAACTCCTCTTCAGTCAACGGGAGTTCTTTTCGTCCTTCACTGAATTCAGAAACGTTGTAACCGTAGTCTATCAGTTTCTTTTCTTCCGTGAGTTTTTCGACGACGTCCCTGAATTCCAACAAGTTCCAGTCGCTTGCATGACTGGTGAACGCTTTTTTCACGTACTTGTCTTTTAGTGCTTTGCTTCGCCTGAGAGAATCGGTAAGTCGTTGGCCCTTGTCTTCCTTGGCTTGAATCGACAGGAAATCGAGAAGCAAGTTGGTGTCAAGCATGAAACCAGGCAACCCATCACCCGAACAGCCATTTTACGAGGCTTCGTCTGACAACGCGTTTGCGTTTCTTCCGCTTCTTCGCCTTTGAAGCCATTCCCGGGGTCACCCACTTATGATGGGTAGTTTCCCGATATAAATCCTTTCGCTGCAGGGAGGACTCCTGCACGGGTTCAGTTCCTGCCAAAGCCGCCACCCCCAGGAGTAGAACGCCGCGACAACACGCGACTCATTGCCAGGGGCTCCACCAAAACCGTTCGCCCGCCCCTGCGCCGCAGCCAGTAGGCGAGCGCGCCGCCAAGCAAGGCCGAGGCCAGCAGGCCGAGGGCCAGCAAGGCAAACGCGGAGTTCGAGGAAGCCAGGGAGGCCAGCAAGGCCCTGGCCGGACTCTCGGTTGAAGGAGCCAGGGACGTGGAAAGCTTTTTGACTTTGAAGACGCCGGCCAGGTTGGCCCCGCTGAACTGGATGACGCCTCGCTCCCCCTCGTCCTCGAAGCGAAGGGAGAAGGCACGAGGCAGGAGGGCGCAGACGCGGGGAGGCAGGCGGAACGCGGAAGCGGAAACCAGTTCCAGGGTCGCCGGAAACAATTCGTTGCCACTTGAGTCAAGGACGTCCACGGAAAGCGAGGGGCCTCCGCCGGCAAAGGCCTGGCCTGACTCGAAAAGACAACTGGCTTCATGCAAGGGCAACGATTGCAACTCTCTTTGGGGGGGTCCGGGGTCCTCGCTGGCCTGGGCCTGGACGGCCGGTGACTCAAGCACGGGCCTGGCGTCCCGCGCAATGGGCAACAACAGGACCTCGCCTTCCCCATAACGCCTTGGCCGGCGGTTCAAGAGCCTGGAACCGGGTTCGGGGACCGGGTCACTGGAGAGGACGAGGGCCACGGTTTTCTCCGAAAAGTTTCCGGCGTTGTCGTAGGCACGCACCGAGTAGGCGTGGAAGCCCGGCGACTGCCCCGAAAACAAGTGACTGGTTTGGAGGCCGACGTCAACGAAGGGAGCGTCATCGGCTTTCACGGCAAAGGATTGGATGCCTGCTTGGTCCACGGCGTCAAAGGAAAGGGAAACCGTGGAAGAAGCGAGCGTGGCGCCGTCGGCCGGCGAGGAAATGGCCAGCCTGGGCGCGTCACGGTCCAAGTAAATCGTGTCCGCAATCAAGTCCGTGGTGGCGTGGCCAAGCGAGTCCGTGAAACGGGCGAAGACGAGCTTGTTGCCGTCCGCGTCACTGCAGCCGGGCGCGTCCCGTGCGAGGTTGAAGCCGGTGAGCAGGGGCGTGAAGTCCAGGGGCGCGGAGAACGCCTGGTTGTCACAGGAAAAGGCGACCTGCATGGGGCTCACGTCGTCGGCTTCGAGGGCGAGGTCGATGAGCGGGCTTGAGACAAAGCAGGTGTCGCCGGTCTTCTGTATTTTGAGGCGCGCATTCTGGGGCGGCAGGCCGTCAACGGTAAACGGGTTGTCCGAAGAGTCCAGGGCCTCGGCGCCGGCGTCGTCGCGCACCACGACGTCGAGGTAGACCGCTTTTTTTTGGATGGCGGGAACGCTCCAGGCAAGGGAACAGGTTTGGCCGAGGCCATCAGGCCGAGGGCCAGCAGGCCGAGGGCCACCCGGCCCGGGGCCTTCGGGCATGCAATGGGTTGCGTCCAGGGAAACCCCCAGGACCAGGGGTTCGCCTTTTTGGCCGGGGGCCTCCGAGAGGAAGACGTCTGCCGTGTGCCTTTGGTTGAAGTCGGGGTCGGAAAAGCGGAAGGCCAGCAGGGCTTGGCCTGTTGTGTCGGAGAGCACTTCTGCTCCGTTTGGCTGGCTGACTTGCACGACCGGGCTGGAATTGGGTTTGAGTTCGAGGAGGGGCGGGTACTCGGAGGAATGGCTGCCTAAGAGGACGAAACGGCTGTTGCCGTCAAAGTCTTCGACCGAGTTCTTCAACAGGAAGGAAACGGAGGGCTTGCCGGCGTCAAGGGCGTCGAAGACGGCCCGGGTTACGTCGATGGATTGGTAGCCGGTGCTGACGGCCCCGGCTTCGCCGCCAAGGGCGCCGAGAAAGTCGGCGGTGACTTCGCTGAGTGGTTGAACATCAAAGTCTTTTTCGTCGAGTGCCTCGAAATCGTCGATGGCGTAAACGCCGATGACGCCATCCGCTGAACCGAAATCGGTTTTGGCGCCTGCCACAAAGAGGTTGAGTTGAGCCGAAAAAAACCTTTCCCGTATCCTGCTTAAATCGAATTTGATGAAGGCGCGGTTGGCGGTTCCAACGTATTCGACGAGACCGGTTTTGGCGCGGAACTCCATGTTCATCGTGGCGCGGGTCGTGCCTTCGGTGTTCATGTTTCCCCTGCCTATGCCCTTGAGCTGGTGCAGGGGGGTTGGAATGGATTCCATGGAATAACTGCCGTTGCAGGAGCGCGCGCCTGGCAACGTGATGTAACCAGAGGAGCGGTTGACGACGCCGGTGCAGGTAGCCCAGCCCTGGACTTTGACGACCATGTACGTGGCGCCCAGGTCCCGGGAATTGGGGAGCTCGCACTCGCCTCCCAGGTTGCCGGTGCCGCTGCGGCTGAGCAGGCAGTAGCCGTGGTCGAAGTCGGTGAAGCCCTCCCCGATATGGCCGTCGCTGCCCCCGCGTTCGCCGGCAACCAGGGGATTGGATTGGAGCACGGCAATACCATAACGGTACTTCAGGAGGGAACCGGAGTCATCGGCTGAAAGCGTGAGGGCCGAGCCAAGGTCGGCAAAGAGGGCCAAACCGAGGAGGACTGGGAAAATCAGGGGCAGGAAATGCTTGGAGGGTTGCAGGGTCATCACCTGGATATAACGCCAAAAAATGTTTAAATATTTCGTTGATTGACGAAATTATGGTCTATTCCTGTCGCTGGAGGGCGATTAGGCGGTAATGCCTGCCCTAGGCTGGGCTGGGCCATTAAAGGCCATTTGGGCTTGGCTAGAGAGCCAGCTACAAACACTTACCGTGTCTGGCTGGGCCTCAAAGAGCCAAAGCCTCAAAGCCAGTTGAACAACCCTTGTATGGCGGTCACTGTTTGCAGGTCGCTTTTCTAAAGCCGGTTAATGGTTTGCTCAACTGTTGATGGACTGATGAGGGAAAGCGTTTTAATAGTTGTGGGTTTGAAAAAACAACCCGCCTGATTCCGGCGGAAAACAGCTACCATTATAAAGTTTAGGCGAACAATAGTATTTCATGGCGGATGCACACGGCGGGCACGGAGACGCCCATGGAGGAGCGGGTGCGCACGGCGGCGGACACGGGGATGCCCACGGCGGCGGCTCTTCCCAGGGCGGCGGATGGGGCGGCATGTGGACCACCAAGCACACCGACAACTGGTATGACTGGGTGGCAACCGTTGTCTCGGAGCAGGTAAGCACGTTCGTGGCATTCATCTTCTTCATCATCACGGTTGGAGCCGTTTACGGGGCGCTGGTTGCGGCACGGAACCCGACGATGGAACCTTTCCTCCTCATCGTGCCCGCGGTGCTTGGCCTGATCGCGTTCTACAACCGGGACATCGCGACCCTTTTCTTCCTCCTCTTCACCGTTGGATTTATCCTAGTGTAATCGAATGGAATGCGGGCTCGGCATGGCAGACGTGACGCTTTCAAGCAGCGAATTCAAGGCCCTATCCTCCGACACGCGGACGCAGATAATCAAGTATTTGGGCGAGCGGAACTACACCTTATCAGAACTCGCGAAGAAGCTTGGGATGTCCTCGCCCGCGGCAAAGGAACACCTGGACATCCTGGCAAGAACGGGCCTCGTGCAATTGAATGACGAGGGAAGGAAATGGAAGTACTATGCCTTGACGCGGAAGGGCCGGCAGCTGCTGGGCGGCGAGGAAAACAGGACCACGTTCCTCATCATCTTATCGGCTTCTGCGATCGCCTTGTTCGGGGTTTTGCTGCTTTTCGCGAATTCATTGAATGGAGCCTCCCTGGCTGAGGGGTTTTCGGGGGGCATGACCGGGGAAACGGCTTCCCCCCTGCTGGCCAAGAACGCGGCGGAAGAGGCGTCCACGGCCATGACCGTTCAGGCTCCGACGGCGGCTCCCCGGCCTGCCACAGGAACAGCCGAGCAGCCCGCCGACAGCACCCCAGGCCTGAACCAGACCCCGTACCCGGCCCAAGACCAAGAGGCGTTGGATCGGGCCACGAACGAAACCTACGCTTATCTGGCCCTCGCCCTCGGGCTCTCGGCTTTCATCGGATTCCAGGCGGGCAGGCTCCGAAGGGACGCCATTTAACCGGCCTGATTAATCGGGGCCCCTCCGCTCAAGGCGCTAATCCGGCAAGCCATTGAGCTCATAGAAGTAGGTGACGGGACTCGGCCTCCCCCGCAGGATCACGCACGATTTTATTTTGGTGATGAGGCGGTTGAACTCCGGCTGCTTGAAAAAGGTGGACGAGAACTCGAAGTACGCGTCGAGGTCCGCGACCTTCACGGTCATCATGAGGTCATGGGGGGCGGAAATCATGTTCACCTCGTGCACCTGCTCGAATTGGACGAGCTGCCTGGCGAGTTCCTCGGTCCTGCCTGGCACGGCGTCAAGGAACACAATGGCCTGGAAGTTCACGCCCGCCGGGCCATAGTAGTCCGGGCTGATGATGGCCGTCTTCTTCACGACCACTTTTTCCCCG
>Ga0209541_10001396_pt1 | contig 48156 bp, 40 predicted proteins | sample RifCSPlowO2_01_FD_184027 | JGI IMG/M metagenome (GOLD analysis project Ga0209541, IMG submission 184027) | Groundwater microbial communities from Rifle, Colorado - Rifle CSP2_plank lowO2_0.1 (SPAdes) (version 2) | ecosystem: Environmental > Aquatic > Deep subsurface > Groundwater | place...
AAGCGACGGTACGGTGCAGCGGCTTTTTGATAAACACGGTATTCGTTACACGGGCTCTGGGCCCAGGGCAAGTTTTGTTGGCATGCACAAGTTGCTTTCGCGCGACCGCTTTCGCGCGGCTGGACTCCTGGTGCCACAGGGGATCGGAATTTCCTACACGCTCTACGATCGTGCGCAGAACGATGTTGTTAAGCTTATCGCGCGCAACTTTTCTTTTCCGGTAGTGGCAAAACCAGCGGATCGCGGATCGAGTATCGGCGTTAGCATTGTGCACGCGCTCTCGTACATAGAGCGCGGCCTTCACAATGTTTTTCATTATTCTCCACTTGCACTTACAGAAGCATACATTCACGGGAGAGAAATTGCTTGCGGTATTTTAGAAGACGAAAATGGGAATACAGCTGCATTGCCGCCTACAGAAATCATTCCGCGCAAAAATATTTTTTTTGACTACGAATCAAAATATGCCGATGGCGGCGCCGATGAAATTACTCCAGCGCGCGTTTCTTTAGCGATTCAGGCGCGCATTCAAGAAGCGGCGATTGCCGCGCATCGCGCAATAGGATGTCGAGGATATTCGCGCGCCGATTTTATTTGGCGGCCAGAAACGGATCAATTGTTTGTATTAGAAATCAATACGCTTCCAGGACTTACCAAGGCGAGCATTCTTCCCAAAGAAGCGCAAGCGGCAGGTATTTCATTTCCGCATCTTTTGGACCGCATTATTAGCTCCGCAATTGAAACCGAAGTCCGACTTCAATAGAAAAACAAACCCTTTTTCTTTCGCTTGTTTTGTGCTACTATAAAATTATTCTTATGCCGAAAAAATCAGCAAAAAAAACCACGAGCTACAGCGCAAAAGACATCCTTGTTTTAGAGGGTCTTGATCCGGTGCGCAAGCGTCCGGGGATGTATATTGGGTCCACGGGCGCTGATGGGTTGCACCATCTGGTATGGGAGGTTGTCGATAACGCCATTGACGAAGCAATGGCAGGATATGCCAAAAATATTTCAGTGACACTTTTACCTAATCATCGGGTACATATTATTGATGATGGCCGCGGGATTCCCATCGAAACGCATCCGCAGACGAAAAAATCAACGCTTGAAACGGTTTTGACTATCTTGCATGCGGGAGGTAAATTTGGCGGCAGCGGCTATAAGGTTTCCGGCGGTCTTCATGGTGTTGGGGTATCGGTGGTCAACGCTCTTTCCTCGTGGCTTCGCGCGGAGGTTTGCAGAGACGGCGTGCATTATGCGCAAGAATATCAACGGGGAAAGCCCAAAACGAAAGTGCAGAAAATCGGCAAGTGTGCCAAACCGGGAACCGCGATTACGTTTGAGCCGGACCGCGAAATTTTTGGGGAAACACCCACACAAACGGGAGGCGCAACCATACCAGCGTTTGATTGGAAAAAAATTGCCGAGCGTCTTCGCCAGCAAGCGTATCTGACGCGCGGGATTAAAATTTCTTTTTTTGATGAGCGTTCCGCAAATTCGATGGAGCATGTTGCGTATGGTTTTTATTTTGAAGGAGGCATTGCGTCGTATGTGCGTTATGTAAACGAGGGGTTGGATCCAAAACATGATGTTATTTTCCGCATCGAGAAAGAGATGACCGGCGTGTATGTGGATATCGCGCTGCAGTATGTTGATGATTTGCAAGCACGCATATTGGGTTTTGCGAACCACATTTATAACTCCGAAGGTGGCATGCATATCACCGGATTTCGGACGGCGCTTACTCGGTCACTGAATACCTACGCGCGCAAGAACGGTTTTTTGAAAGAATCGGAAGAAAATTTAACGGGCGAAGATGTCCAAGAAGGCCTCACGGCGATTATTTCCATAAAGCTCAAAAACCCGCAATTTGAAGGACAGACGAAAGCAAAGCTGGGAAACCCGGAGGCAAAGGGCATTGTTGAATCGGTGTTTGGCGAATCATTCAGCTCGTTTTTAGAAGAACATCCGCAGGACGCGCGTGCCATTTTGGATAAAGTGATATTGGCGCTCAAGGCGCGCAAAGCGGCCAAAGCAGCAAAGGATACGATTTTGCGAAAAGGAGCGCTGGAGGGTTCAATGCTTCCGGGGAAGCTTGCGGATTGTCAATCGCGCAACGCCGACGAATCAGAACTTTATATTGTGGAAGGCGATTCTGCCGGAGGGTCCGCAAAACAAGCTCGTGATCGGCGGTTTCAAGCAATTCTGCCGTTGCGCGGCAAAATTCTCAATGTCGAAAAAGCGCGGCTTGACAAAATGTTGGCTTCTCAGGAGATCAAGTATTTGATTATTGCGCTGGGCGCCGCGATCGCCGATAATTTTGAAATAGGAAAACTGCGATACCACCGTGTTATTATTATGACCGACGCGGACGTTGACGGCGCGCATATTCGCACATTGCTTTTAACGCTTTTTTATCGCTACTATCAGCCGCTTATCGCGCAAGGATATATTTATATTGCTCAGCCGCCGCTGTATCGTGTCCAGAAAGGAAAAGATATTCGCTATGCCTACAGCGAAGAAGAAAAAAATAAATTACTCAAGCAGCTCGAAGGATCCTCTATTCAGCGCTACAAGGGATTGGGCGAGATGAACCCTATTCAATTGTGGGACACGACGATGGATCCAGCACAGCGGTCGCTGAAACAGGTGACATCGGAAGACGCGAAGGAGGCAGATAAGATGTTTGACGTACTGATGGGAGATGAGGTTGCCCCACGAAAGTTATTTATTCAAACCCATGCCAAGACGGTAAAGAACCTAGACATTTAAAAGCGCTTTGCTATAATAATGTATATGGCTCAATTTTTTGTAGAGGAGACCGTTATTGCCGAACAAGAGGTTGGAGAAGAAAAACCGGATATATTTTATAGGGCTGCGCAATGGTGCTTGCTGATTTTAGCAGCACTCCTGCCGGTTTGGTTTTTGCCAACCACGACTTCTCCTGTGATTCTCAATAAAGTATTTTTTGTATCAATTCTTACGATGGTTGCGGCGCTTTGTTATCTCGCGCACGCGATTTTGCGCGGGCGCGCGACCATTCCGTTCCACTACGCATGGATTGCGTTTCTGGCGGCACTTTTGGTGTGGGTAGTATCAGCCCTTCTTTCCCCTCAAGTTATAACAAGCTTTTTCGGTGTTGGCGGTGAGGTGACCACGGTAAGCGCGCTTGTTGTTTTTGGCGTTTTGGCATTTATGATCAGCGCTTTGTTCGGCACACCGAAAGATTACGCACGCCTGATGGTTGCGCTCGGCATCGGCTTTGCACTTTTTTTGCTCTCCGTGTTATTTTTTGCGCTCGGCGGAGGCCGATTGCTCGGCGGCATCTTTACCGACGAATCCTTCAACACCATAGGATCTTGGCGAAGCGTTGCGCTTGTGCTGGGTTTTTATGTGCTTCTTGCGTATCCTTTTTTATTGCGCGCCACCGGACGCGTGCGTTCTGTTCTTGCCGCGCTTTTCATTGCCGGTCTTTTGGGGCTTATTGTGGTCAACGTGCCGATTACATGGGGCATTGTTGGATTTTTCGCGATTATGTTTTTAAGCTACGCTATTTGGCAGCGAGTCATTTCCGGCGCGTTGCTGGTGGTCTCGCTTCTTTTGCTTGTGATATCTTTATTCGGATTTTTTTCTCAAGACATTATATCAGCTGCGACGCCGGTGGTTGCCCCGCTTGAAGTAAACATTTCTCACCAAGCCACATTGGGATTATTAAAAAGCGCGTTGGGAGAAAATCTTCTCTTGGGGCATGGGCCTGCCACATTTGTATACCTTTGGGATCGTCTCAAGCCATTGGAAATAAACCAGTTGCCATTTTGGAATACGCGCTTTGCGGTCGGTTCTTCGCTCTTATTGACTATTCCTACTGAAGTCGGCGTTTTGGGCGCGCTCGCATTTCTTACATTTTTGGCTCTTGTTTGGCTTGCTTCTCTGCGGGCCGCAATGATGAACAACGAACAGTGGCTTTTTGGGCTCTCTGCGTTTGTTGTGCTGAGCTACATTATGCTCGTATGGGCGCTGTACCCTGTTGGATATACGCTCGTAGCGCTTGGTTTTATTGCGATTGGTTTTGGCCTTGCGGTGTTGCGTGTTACCGGGCTTGCGCCGACATACGAGCTTGTACTATTTCGCGAAGGGCCAAGCGGGTTTATTGCCTCGCTCTTTTTGGTGTTTTTGATGATATTGGGTGCCGGAGGAGTATATCTTTCAAGCACGCGCTATGCTGGGCAAGTTGCGTTTGCGCGCGGGCTTGACATGTTCAATCGCGAAGGCAATATCGAGAGTGCTGAAACCATTCTCCAAAGCGCTATTCGTTTTGATTCTCGCAACAGCGCCTATGCGCGCTCGCTTTCACAACTCTATGTGGTACGGGCGCGCAATGTAGCGCAGGCGAACGCAGCTCCCAGGGAGCTTCTGGGGAGCCAGTTTGCTGATGTGCTTGACCGCGCGATTCGTGCTGGGCAGGACGCTATCCGTGCCTCATCTCTTGATTTTGAAAATTATCAGTCGCTTGGAAAAGTATATGAATTTTTAATTCCATTGGGCGCGGAGGGAGCAATGCAGGCAGCGGTTACTCAGTACGAAGAGGGTCTCAAGCGCGCCCCCAAGAATCCATCGCTTTTTCGCGATCAAGCGCTAGCATATTTTGCAGAAGCGGTGCGTACGAACAATACCGCGCTTTTGGGGAAAGCAGAAACGGCGCTTCAAAAATCCTTAGAACTCAAGCCAAATTATACCGATGCGCATTTTCTCTTAGCGCAGATTTATGATTCCGAGGGCAATGCGCCGGAGGCAATTCGCCGATCAGAAGCGGCAGCGCTTCTTGCGCCCAATGATATTGGCGCGCTGTTTCAATTGGGACTTTTATACTATAAAGCGAATCGTTTGCCAGACGCGGAAGTTGTTTTGAAGCGCGCGGTTGCGAACAATACCAATTATTCCAACGCGCGTTATTTCTTGGGTTTGATGTATGATCGCACGAATCGGAGAACGGAGGCAATTGAGGAGTTTGAAAAAATCGCCGCACTCAATCCGGGAAACAGCGAGGTACAGGCAATCCTTTCTAATCTCCGCGCCGGCCGCCCTGCACTTTCCTCAATCGTCCCGCCTCCCGAGGAGCGCAAGTCACCCCCGGTGGATGAGAATTAATATATAGCATGAATTTTCCTCGTATTTTTCATGCCAACCTGACGAATGTTCATCATGCGGCGTTTTGGCTGGCTTCCTTTAATGTACTCTCCGCGTTTTTGGGGCTTTTCCGTGATCGGTTGCTTGCTTCAACGTTCGGCGCATCTCGAGAGCTTGATTTGTACTACGCGGCGTTTCGTGTGCCCGACATGCTCTATACGTTGATGCTTTTTTTTGCTGCATCCACGGCGATTATCCCAATTTTTTTAGATGCATGGGCACAGGATTCTCGGCGCGCGGAAGAATTATTTGGCGCATTGATCAGTTTATTTTGCGCGGCCTTGGTTATTCTCTCCGCCATTGCGTTTTTTGCGATGCCGAGTTTGGTCCGTGTTTTGTTGCCTGGTTTTACTGGCGATGAGCACAACATGGTTGTCCGCATGGGGCGCATTATGCTCTTTTCTCCGTTTTTTTTGGGTCTTTCTAATATTTTTTCAAGCATCACACAAGCGTTTCGCCGTTTTTTTGTCTATGCGCTCAGTCCAGTTCTTTATAACTTTGGTATTATTATTGGTATTCTGTTTTTCTTGCCTTCCTGGGGTCTTGCGGGGCTTGCGTGGGGCGTTGTGGTTGGCGCTTTGCTTCATGGGGCAATACAAATTCCATCGCTGTATCACGTATCTGTATTTCCACGATTTTCTTTCTCGCGCCTTGATGACATTGTGCGTGTTATTGCTTCTTCTGTACCGCGCACGCTTGGCCTTATGGCAACGCAGTTTGTGATGGTAGTTTTTGCGGGGGTTGCTTCTACGTTGGCTGCAGGCAGTTTAGCGGTTTTTACCTTCGCTTCCAACTTGGAATATATTCCGGTGACGCTGGTCGGACTTTCTTATAGCGTTGCCGTATTTCCCAATCTTGCCGAGCTTGCGATTAAAAAATCGCGCGTTGAGTTTCAGAGATACTTCGCGCTTGCATTTCGCCATATTTTGTTTTGGTCGTTGCCGTTTGCGGTTTTACTGTTGGTGCTTCGCGCGCAAATCGTGCGTGTTGTTTTGGGCTCCGGCGCTTTTAGCTGGACAGATACGCGCCTTACTGCCGCCACGCTTTTTTTATTGAGCATCGCAGTTATTTTTCAAGGATTATTGTTGCTGCTGGTGCGGGCGTTATATGCAGGCGGGCAAACCATGCGACCTGTTTTGGTCAATGTTATTTCCGCTTTTTTGAGTGTTGGCGCGGCGTTCTGGTTTCTTCGCGTTTTGATGCCGGGAGGAGCCGGTGTTTTGGTGTTGCAGACGGCGCTCAAACTCCGCGACATCCCAGATATTCGCGCGCTTGCTCTTCCATTGGGCGTTCTCGCCGGCAGCACAGTTAATTTCATCTTTTTATTTTTTGTGTTTCGAGCGGTATTCGGGTGGTTTCCTACCAAAGGCATTGAGTGGGCGGTTTTCAAAATTGGGTTGGGGAGCGCGGTCGGCGGTCTTGTCGCATATGGAGGGCTTGCGGTTTTCTCGCACGTGTTTGATCTTCACACGTTTGTTGGTATTTTTCTTCAAGGACTCTCCGCGGGCGTTTTGGGAATTGGGGCAGTAATCTTGGTACTTTGGGCGCTCCGGAGCGAAGAACTCTCGGAAGTGTATCGCGGGATGCGTGGAATGCTATGGAAAGACCATGTCCCTTCCCCGGAACCAGAAAAGCTGCCATAATAAAATTGGGGCCAACAACATGTTTATATTATATTCTACAATGGCCGTATTCACTACCTTCCCAATATTTCCGTAATTCTTTCCCTCGTTCTCGGCCCAGCAAGACCATACCCCGTGGTTTCAGGAGAACCACTGGTGAGAATATTGTATTTTGTTTGGAATCTTTGAACTGCCTTCACGGTCAAAGACCCATAGAAGCCAGTCATAAGTCCTTCAGGATATATATTTGGGTCTTTTGCAAGCAATTGTTGTAGCAGGGTGACTTGAGGACTTGTTATGCCAACGGAAAAAGGACCGAAGAGAGAAATGGCTGTGGTGACTTTTGGTTTTGGAAGAACAGAAACATCACACGATGTCTTCATTGTTGATTTGGCAAACACACCTCTGGTTTTTGGGCCTACAGCGCCATATCCTGTTGTCTCGGAAGAGCCACTGGTGACAATACCATTTTGAGCTTGGAATCTTTGAACAGCTTTTACTGTCAAAGAACCAAAGTAGGTTGATTCGTTGCCGGGAGAACCTGGGCCAGATTGAGCAATGATGAAGCCATTGGTATTGAGATATTGCTGGAGAAGTTTGATATCAGCGCCTGTTGAGCCAAGAGCGAGGGATCTTGTGAGAGTAAGGCCGGGGATGGTTTGGGGAATGCATGGTTGTTTGCCCTGATCTTGTCGAAAGGGAGGAGGAACAGGAACGGTAATTGAAGTGGTCTCTACTCCTGCTTGTGGTTGAGCAGAAAGCATAGCAGGACTTGAGTAATTTGGCTTCTTGTCGTAAGCATAGATGGCGTAGTGGTATGTCTTTGTGTTGTCTAGGTCTATATCACTAAACTCTTCTTTTGATCCTTCGTAGATTAATGTTCCATCTGTTTTGGATGTTGGAGAAGAAGAGGCGTTTCTTACAATGGCAACACGAACAAAGTCTGTATCTGGAGGATTCTTCCAACGTAGAGTAATCTGGTTGTTTAGAGATGTGGTTGTGGCGTTGGAAGGAACAGAAGGAGGAATAGTGTCATCGAAGTAACCACCGCCTCCACCACCAGAACCACCTCCACCTCCACCGCCTCCACCTCCAGATGGCGGAGGGACAGGAGGAGGTGGAGGTTGAGTTACTGCAAGAGTTGTAAATGTAGCAATGTTAGAGAGAAGCGACGTATTCCCTGCTGAATCGGTGGATTGAATAGCTACAAAGTACGTCGTGGCCGGAGAAAGACCAGCGAGTACATATACTTCTGATGAACCTGCTAGTTTTGGTGTAGGAAGACCCGTGGCTTGTGTGGTTGAATTAAAATTAGCATCGGTAATAGCAGATGTTGAATACCGTAAATCATATGAAGCTGATGTTCCTTCAATGCCATTGTCTCCTGGAGAAGTCCATGGAATATCTGCTGAGGTTTGAGAGATTTGTGAAGCAGCAAGGTTAGTAATGGCAGAGGGAGGAGTTGTGTCTGGAGTAACACTTGGCAATGTGGTAAAGGAACGATTGATGCCTATGGTTTCGTTGCCTGCAGAGTCAAACGCATGGATTCTGTAGTTGAATGTTGTGCTTGCAGAGAGATTAGAGAGAGTGATTGAATGATTTGTTACATATGATGTTGCTAAAGGAGTTGAGGCTCCATAGCTTGGTGTAAATCCATATTCTATTTGATTGGTGGCTAGCTCGTCTGTTGTGAAAGAAATTGTGGCAGATGTTTGTGTGACAGAAGAAACAGAGCTAAAAGTAATGGCAGGAAATGTGGTGTCAGAGATGGTGAGAGTGAAGGAGGTGGTTTTGGTGGTACCGCCGCCAATGGCCGTAACCGTGATAGTGGAATTGCCGAGAGGGGTGGAAGCAGGGGTAGTGATAGTCAGAGTCGTTGAGCAGTTGGGTGAGCAGGAGACTGGGGAGAATGAAGCGGTGGCGCCAGATGGAAGGCCGGAAGCAGAGAAAGTCAATGAAGCTGGCGTGCCAGTGGTAAGAGTGGCGGTGATTGTTGTTTGAGTTGAACCTCCTTGAGAAACAGAGAGGTTGCCAGAGTTAGAGAGGGAAAAGTCGAAGGAGGTGGGAGGAGGAACAGTAGTGCCATATTCAAAAGCTCCAATGTCAGGGGCTACGCCATAGACGGGTTTGCGGGAGACCCCTTCGCCTTGTGTCCAGGTTATGGGTGAGGCGCAGGTAATGGTTCCTGGAGTACCTGGAGCGCCGGATCGTGTTAGACCCGCAATGGTGCAAACGTTGTTCGTTCCGATACCAATATAGGCCGTATCCTCTGCAAGAAAATCCCCTGGGTAGTCATCCTTGTCATAGAAGAACTCCTTTGGATCGCAGTCGGTTGAAAAGGTCGTGCCACTTCCGGAAGCAGATGTGATCTTACAGTACCAGTCGCCTTGGTCGATGCCGGGTGAGCCCGCTTGCAAACGGAAGTCGTTGTTGGCGTAAGCAGTATGATCTGCACTTACAAAAATCGGTCGGTTGGCCACTCCAATACGATCATTGGAACCTTTCCAGTCAGGGGGGGCCAAGTAAGTGGTAGCCGGTGCATCACAGCCGCCGGATGCGGTGTGATTTGAGTAAATATTGGCATCACTACCACCATCCTTCGGAACCCAAATATTAAAGTTTGAATCAGTATCAATAGGATTATTATCACTCACTCCTGGCGCCGAAGCCCCGATACACTGTGTTGCGCTACTGCCATTGGTATAGAAAATGGTGTTACGGGCGGTGAGCTTGGTTGGACCTAAGGTGTCCGTGGTATCACAGGTCCATCTTGTTGGATCACTTGGAAAATGGCTTTGACAATCTTGATTTGTTACACAATTGCCGGCCCACAAACACCCGTTATTACCGGCATTACAACCAGAGCATGTTCCTCGACGGTGCGTTGATTGAAGCATGATGGTGCTTTGCCCGCCATTATAAAGGACAGAATTATAGAGCAGTCCATGGGCCCCGCTGTAAAGAAGAGCGGTGTCTTTGGCTGGCCCACCGGGGATGGAATAGCCGATAAAATTCACAAGCACAAGGCGGACTTTAACCGGCGTACAATCAAATTCACTGTCGCCGCAGGCGCTGAATCCGAACGCATAATTGCCGTTGTTGTAGCCAATGGAATCAAAAAATGAGACGTTGGATGTCGCATCCCCATCAATGCCGCCGGCATTGAATCCTCTCTTGCTCACAACAGAAACGTTATCATGCGACTTGACGCGTAAATATTTCAGGTTTGCGGCCGCAAAACTTCCAAAGCCATCCGAACATCCATACGCCTCTGTGTCTACGATCATACCGTAATTTGTGGGGTTGTCATTAAATCCTCCTGATGTGACACAATCGGGATTACCGCTGGTCCAGTTTGTTGTATGGTCATGAGTAATGGAGTCTGCAAGTATATAATTTGACGCTGTGCTGAAATCAATGCCATGGCAGGCCGCATTGTTTTGCGAGCCGTCAACATCAAGATATCTAGCCACTGACCCGCGAATTAGCTGATTAGTATCGCGTCTTCCAGCAAATCCCAACAATGAATAGGTTGGCCCGGCGTCGCAATTCGATAATTTGATCCTTCGATTGGAATTTGCTCCCTCAAGCCACAGATAATCTGTCCTCACATAGAAAAGGTATGTTCCTGGAAACGGATTCACCGAAGCATTGGAAAAGCTAAATGTAAAATCACCCGCTCCCCACGTCGGGTGCACCATGATGCGTATGGGATTTGAAGCTGTCCCATGTTCGTAGAAACCAATTGGGTTGCTGACAGGGCCTGTGCAACGCCTGGGGCTCTCGGTTCCGCTGCAAGTCCAGATCGCCCCTTCCGCCTGCACCTCGCCGCCTTTGAGGTAAACCGTATCGCCCGGCTGTAGTTTATTAGTCTTGGTAATGGCTCCCCAAGCGGTGTTGAGATAATCCGTGCCATCACGTTTCCATGTGCCGGGGATTGTTTTCCAAGCAGTTGATTGACTCTTGCCATCATTCGTATCATTGCCGTTTGCTGGGTCAACGTAGTAAACATTCCCCACAGGTGGAGGGCCGTTGTTCACCGTCACACTGATAGAGCTTGAGGTGGCGGTGTTACCAGCCGCATCTCTAGCTCTTGCAATAAGATCGTGCAATCCATTAGTAATAGCTGAAGTATTCCACATTGTGGTGAAAGGAGCGGTTAAGACATCAGCTATTTGGTTGACTAGATCATAGAAGAAGGTAACGCCTGCTACTCCTGATGTTGTTTGCCCTGTGACAATAGGGTCAGAAGCATTGGCAGTAACTGTGGTGTTACCAGAGACTGTAGAGTTATTAGTTGGAGTGATGATGGAGACTGTAGGTGGGGTGGTGTCAGAAGAAAGAGGAGAAGCCACAGAGAAAGAGATTGGGTAGTCGTCAGTATTGGCATTAGGAGTAGATGCGGCGTCTTGGCACCGGGTGTAGTAGGTATAAGAGGAACCGTTAGTTAGACCGGCGATATTTACAGAATGAGAAACACCGCCAGTCGTGGAGAAGGTATTGGTCATGGAACCAAAAGCGGTATTGACGGTGGTGGAGTATCGGCACGTGGCATTCTCATCTGTTGTCACTTGCATTGTGGTTTGGGTAGTATCTGCAGGAAGTTGGCTTGTGGGAGAACCGTTAGACAGGATTGGTGGAGTGGTGTCGGATGAAGGAGGAGAGACGGCTGGTCCTGGATCGCAACTACCACATTGTGCTCCTCGGTCTGATTCTTCACCATCAAGGCCGAATCGGCAAATCTCACAGACTTGCTGGTTGGTGTAGGCCTGATTGGCGACAAAGCACTCGTCGAGTTGGCCGTCCATGCTTTGAGAAGTACCGCTTTGAGATATTGAGAAATTTCTTGGGCTGTCACCTATACCAGTCGGACAAGCCTGTGCTGATCCTTCTGTTTTTCCGTCAAAATACATTTGCACTGTTCTCGCAATATCATTAAACACAATCCCCCAGTGATGCCAAGTATCTACTGGCGCTGATGAGGGGCCATTTGTGCTACAACCACTGCCGGCATTATAGAGCCCATATTGAAGTTGGCCACCGCTTAGTAGTTGAAAACGATAACCGTTTGAGGGTGATCCGCTAAGTTTTTGAAATATATTGCGAACTCCGCCACCACTGGTTCGGCGCGCCCAGCAGGCCAGAGTCAAATTACTATTAAAATCTAATTTTCCGATACCACCACAGGTCGCGTCTGAACATTCTAGATACTCTCCATTGGCAATACTGAAACTCGCCGCTCCACCTCCTTCCATTTTGTTGGTTGTGTCTTGTGTCACTGTATTTATATCATTCAAATTACAATCAGCCCCACAGCTTCCTCCGGTAGCGGCTCTTGTCCCGCTTGATTCATCAAGATTCCACCAAGCTACCACTGGAGCAAGGCAGGTTCCTCCTCCAGTGCAGTCTGTGTCTGAAGTGCAGGTGTTATTGGCGTTGGTACCACCGTAACAGCTTTGGATGGTGTAGTTGTGACGAACGGTTTGCGCGGCTCTCGCTTGTTCCGAAGAGAAGAGGGCAATAAATTTTGCCAACAAATCATTGAGAGATTGGAGAGAAATAGAAAGAGCCAGGAGGTTTTGAGATTGAGGAGAAGGCGGCTCAAGGGATTGGGCGAGAACTGGTATGGAAATAAGAAAAGAAAAGACAATAACCAAGAATAAGGAACGCAAAAACACTATTTTTAACAAACAAAAGGAAATATTTTCAGAAACATTAAGCATCACCTTTTATATTATATTACTCATATCAGACTACCGAAATGGCAGATAATGCACAGGACCCCTTTCTTTTGCCGCTGACTATGAATGTATAATACCACGTGCGAGTTGTTTGACAAACTCACGAGGCGGCATTTTGAGAGCGGAGTGTATCCGCTCGTTGTTGTATTCCCAGATTGTTCGGTAAATCTCCGCAACAAGCTCACCGAAAGTACGGAAGCGATTCGGATCGCCCAGTTCCACTTTGAAAATGTCGCACGATATTTTATCATAAGGATATGATGTCTCATGTAGAGAAGTTAAAAAAAGAGTTTCTTGAATATTTGGAGGTTGAGCGTGGGAGAAGTATAAAAACCATTGAAAATTATGATCGATACTTGCGTAGATTTTTGGAATTTGCCAAAACTAACTCCCCCGCCGACATTACTGAAGAGTTGGTTAGGAAGTATCGGCTTTATTTAAATAGAATTGGCGAGTCGCCCAGCCAAAAGCGCTCCGCGCATTTAGGCGTGTCTGCCTTGGGCAGAAAAACTCAAAATTACCATCTGATTGCGCTAAGATCCTTTTTAAAATATCTTGCCAGGCGTGACATCAATGGGCTTGCACCAGAAAAAATTGAGCTTGCTAAAACGCCACAGCGCGAACTTGATTTGATTGATAGTGCTGATGTGGAGCGTCTTTTAGAGGCCCCTGTCACCATTCATCGGGCCGCCCATAAAAATGGGCGAGCCCCGCTCAACAAAGTTGAGCGGGATAGGGCGATCTTAGAACTTTTATTTTCCACCGGGCTTCGCGTTTCAGAACTTTGCGCGCTGCGTGTTGGTACCATTAATCTCGAGCGAGGAGAGTTTTCGGTGCGCGGCAAGGGAGGAAAAATCCGCGTTGTTTTTCTTTCTCCGCGAGCGCAAAAGACGCTTATGGAGTATCTTAAACACAGGCCAGAGATTGACGCAGAAAAACTTTTTTCTGTAAATCCGCGTTCTGTTCAGCGGATGATCCGCACATATGCCATGAAGGCCGGCATTGCAAAAAAGGTGACGCCCCATGTGCTTCGGCACGCTTTTGCGACCGACCTTTTGCAAAACGGAGCCGATTTACGATCAGTTCAGGCGCTTTTGGGGCACGCAAACATCTCAACGACACAAGTGTACACGCATTTTACGGATCGGCAGCTCCGCGAGGTTCATCGGGCATTTCACGGCAAGCAAAGAAAATAAGAATAAAAAAGCCAACCTCGAGTGGAGGTTGGGCTGATATTGTTATATGGCGCGGAGCGAAAAATTGGGAATTTGGTAACCGTAGCGCTCCATAAGTGTGGCGCGCAAAACGGCAAACGCCTCTTTCGCAACTAGATCTTTTGTTTTTAAGACGTGCCGCCTCAACTCCGGGAACGAATCGTTTTTTCGTATAAGATCTCTCCCAAAGCAAAGAACAATAGCCATAAGTTCTTTTGTAGGATTCAAGCCGACATCTTTCAAAAAGCGCCTCGCACAATTGTTGAGGCAATGGCGACTTTGAAGCTCTGCGGCACAACATCTCCGCAAACAGCTACGAAATCTCCTGCTGTTATGAAAACCGGTTTTGAAGTCCAAAGAGGCAAGGGCCCCATTGTTTTTTATTAGCAACGGCCCCTGTTTATCTTTTTGTTGTCTGCGACGCAATGCTGCTCGATTTTCGCGTTTGTGTTGTAATCGTTCTTCGGGAATCACGCGCCCCATGATTTTTCCTCCCTCTTTCAAAAAACATATCTCTATCTTTCGCTATACTCCTTTTTCCAAAATTTGTCAACAAAAATGTTGACTTTTCTTAATAAATAAAAGAAAATAGGCCTGTGCCCTCGTGGTGAAACGGATATCACGGTTGGCTTCGGACCAACTATTGGGGGTTCGAATCCCTCCGAGGGCAAAAATTACTTTGTCTTTTATGAATTATCCAATACCCAAAGAAATACGAGCGGCGGTTGCGATTTTGCAATCCGCAGGGTTTGAGGCGTACCTGGTCGGCGGATGCGTGCGCGATCTTTTGTTGAAGCAACAGCCGAAGGACTGGGATATTACCACCAGCGCTCGTCCTGATAAAATTCAGGAACTGTTTCCCGATAGCTTTTACGAAAACAAATTTGGTACCGTCGGCGTCTCAACCAAATCAGACGATCTCGCGCTTCGCACAATCGAGATTACTCCGTATCGCGTTGAGGGAAAATATTCCGACAAACGCCATCCCGACGAAGTACGTTTTACCGACAATCTGGAAGATGATCTTGCGCGCCGCGATTTTACTATCAATGCGATGGCGCTTACGTTAATCGGCGGATTAGCGCCTTCTTATAAAATTATTGATCCGTTCAACGGGCAAAGCGACATAAAAGCAAGAATCATTCGGGCAGTCGGCGATCCCCGCGAGCGTTTCGCGGAAGATGCGTTGCGCATCATCCGCGCGGTACGGCTTGCCGCAGAACTCGGTTTTCAAACAGAGGAGCATACAGTAGGCGCTCTTTGCCAATCCGCGTTGCTTCTTGCGCATATCGCAAAAGAGCGCATGCGCGACGAATTTTCAAAGACCATCATGACCAAACAACCATCGCAAGGACTCGAAGCGCTGCGCGAATACGGTATTCTAAAAATATTCTTGCCGGAAATTGAAGAAGGTTATGGTGTCGGACAAAACAAACACCACATCTATACGGTGTGGGAACACAACGTGCGTTCTGTTGATTATGCAGCGCGCGAGCGCTGGCCGCTTGAGGTGCGCCTCGGGGCACTCTTTCATGATATTGGAAAACCGCGAAGTAAATTTGGCGACGGACCGGACTCAACATTCTACAACCACGAGATTATCGGCGCTCGGATGACACAAAAAATCATGGAGCGCCTGCGTTATCCCGCGCAGGTCGCCGCGAAAGTAACCAAGCTCGTGCGTTATCATCTTTTCTACTATAATGTAGATGAGGTGTCGGAATCATCTGTCCGCCGCCTTATTGCCAAAGTCGGCGCCCAGGATATGGAGGATCTTATCCGCGTTCGCATGTGCGACCGCATAGGGTCTGGAGTACCGAAGGCAGAACCATATAAATTGCGGCACTTTCGATTCTTGGTTGAAAAACTTCAGCGCGACCCCGTGTCGGTACGAATGCTCAAAATCAACGGTGATCGTATCAAAGAACTTACTGGCTTGCCGCAGGGTCTCAATGTTGGGTGGATTTTGCACGCGCTTTTGGATGAGGTGCTCGAGGATCCTTCTGATAACAACGCAGAATATTTAGAAAGGCGCGCGAAAGAACTCGCGGCGCTTTCGGAAAACGAGTTGCGGGTGCTTGCCGAAGTCGGCAAAAACAAAAAAATCGGTCTTGAAGAAGAAGAGGTTGCAAAGATCAAAAAAAGGCACTGGGTGAAATGATTACCAATTAAAATATATAATTTTTATGGAACAAACGCCCGAAATAAAAACCAAGACATCCATAGACAATAACGGGAACGAAGTAAAAGAGGAAGAAAATAACCTTTGGAAGTATCGCGGTGTTTTTAATCCAAAATCTCACGGTCTCATTGAGGAACAAATTTTTCGTAAAGTCGATGGGCATCTATTTAGAACTGTTTACAACGAGACAAACGTACCAACAGAACAGACAGAAGAAGATAAAGATGGCACTGTTTTAGATCGCACCAAGTTTATATATGATAGGAACGGCGCTTTTAAAGAAGTGCGCCGTTTCAATCAACGAGACGAGTTGATAGGTTTCGACGACCTGCAAGGAGAAAATACAGTGCTCACAGAGCATCCATTGTGGAAAGCGATTCAGGAAGCTATAAAGCGAGGAATTTTACAAAGCAATGGCCCAGTAGAAGGAATCGATGCATTGGCATATGCAAAAACAAAGCAAATTCTAGAAGACGATTTTTTTCAGTCGGCGGTCGAAAAACAATAGACGTAAAATTGTTTGCTAAATACTAATTTTATAAATTATAGCGGAGTGTAGTATAGTGGCATTATGCACGCTTCGGGTGCGTGAGACCCGAGTTCAATTCTCGGCACTCCGACCAAGTTAGACATTATTGTTCAAACTCAATCTGCTGGCCAGTGGTGATATTGTGGCGCGCGGAAAAGCCGGCGTTTACTTCAAGCGCATATTGTATTGGCTTAGGAGGTGAGTATAATATTGTGTCTTCGCCTGGCTTCAATGGCGGTGCGTTTTCCACGATTCCAATAACACGCTGATACTCATCAATCCAAATAATATCAATGGGGAAATTCATATTGTACATCCAGAAATTATAAAATCCCGGCGTATCAAATACAAAAAGCATCCCTGCGTTTTCCGCAAGCGATGTTTTTCTCGAAAGCCCTTGCGCGCGCTCAATATCGGTGTCGGCAATTTCAACATTTAGGGAATTATTACCAATCCGCACGCGTTTCGTTGTGTTATGTGCGACAAATGACGCTCTCGCGTCTTGTTTTTGGTGCAGTCGCTGTAATTGCCATTGCGCAAATGCCGTAGCGCTCATTACTACCAGCACAACAATCAATACTCGCACGAAAAAGCTCATATAATTTTCGGCAATAAGTTAATACCGGTCATTTCGGATGGCTGGCGGAGACGCATGAGCGCAAGAATGGTAGTGGCAACGTCCGTGATAACTCCTTTCGTTTGATGATATCGCTGTTTGATTTCTTCAGACGACAATGGAGCGGTTCGCCGAAACTGTTCTCCTACAACAAAAAATGGAACGGGGTTTGTGGTGTGCTTTGTGCGTTTTTCACCAGAGGTCGCGTAAATTTTTTCTTCCGCGTTTCCATGATCCGCGGTTATAACTACAATACCGCCGCGCTCGAGGGTGCGCGCAACAATTTTTCCGATTGCCGCATCAAGTATTTCAATTGCTCGCGTTGTTGCTTGAAGGTTTCCCGTATGTCCTACCATGTCGGCGTTTGCAAAATTTACCAAAATGAAATCGTACTTTTGGATATTTTCGAGCACCGCCGCCATTACCTCCGCGGATGCCATTTCAGGCATTTGATCAAAATAAGCGGTATGAGGCGAGTGAATCAAAATGCGATCTTCCTTGAGAAACGGCTGTTCATTTCCGCCGTTGAAAAAATATGTGACATGCGCGTACTTTTCTGTCTCGGCAACATGAAGTTGTGTCATGCCTGCCTCGGAAATCACGCGCCCAAGCGGCCAATGAATATCAAGCGGGGGGAACGCAACCTCTGCCGCAAATCGTTTATCGTATTCTGTCATCGTAACAATTAAAAGATCGGATAGCGCGGCGATGGGAAATTCAGAAAACTCCCGAAGCGCAAACGCAGAGACAAGCTCGCGCTCGGAATCCTCGCGAAAATTATAAAAAATCAACGCATCTCCCGCCCGCACCCTTCCTTCCTCGCGGTTCAGGCGCGCGGGCGGTATTGTGCTATCGCGTACGTCCGATTGATACGACGCTTTGATATATTCAATGGGATTTTCAAACACAGCGCCCGCGTTTTCCGTAAGACACCGGTATGCTGGTAAAATGCGGTCCCAATTGTTATCGCGGTCCATTGCGTAAAACCGCCCCATAATACTTGCGATGCGAGCAAATGGATATTTTGCGGAAAGGCGTCGCTGAAGTTGAGCGATAAATGACGCGGCTTCTTTCGGTGGCGCATCTTTTCCATCGGTAAAGAGATGAAGATACACGCGCGGCATATCGTTTTGTTTTGCAAATTCCAGGAGCGCGTAGAGATGGTCGGCATACGCATGCACCGAACCGCTGGAAAATAATCCCAAAAGATGCAGCGCGCCATTGTGCGTTCGTACGTGGTCACGCGCCTTGCAAAACGCCGGATTGGCAAAAAACCCCCCATCTTCAATAGAACTAATAATGCGCGGAAGGTGATGATAGAGCGCTCGCCCCGCTCCCATGGTAAGGTGCCCAACTTCGCTGTTTCCCTCTTGCCCCCACGGCAATCCCACCGCGATGCCCGATGCTTGGAGAGTGGTGAAAGGAAAATTCTGCGCCAACGATTCAAGGGTTGGCATTTTTGCCTCATGCCATGTTGAATACGGTGAATCGAGATTGACGCCAAATCCATCAAGTATTACCAACACAACCGGCTTCGGCCGTTTTTCTTGCTCGCTTTGCATTATTTTATTTTAGCATACATTACTGGGGTTGACTCCGAAAATAAGAGGCGCTACTATGAGAATATTATTCATTTGTTAATCAGCGTTTATAATGTTGATAAGCATAATAAACACCAAAACATATGCCTATAATTACGATCATCAAGGCAGCCGTTGCCGTGCTGGCGGGCGGGGTTGTCGGCTATTTTCTTCGCCAGCTTATTGCCCACCAGCGTCGCGAAACGCTTGAGTTGCGCGCAAAACAAGTTCTTCTTGATACTAAAGAACTAGCACAAAAAACGATCGAAGAAGCAAAAGCGCGCGCGGAGCGTGTCACGGAAGAGTCGCGCGAAGAACAACGGGAGCGCGAGCGCGATCTGCGCAAGATGGAAGAGCGCGTTGCGCATAAGGACGATCTTCTGGACAAACGGCAAGGCGAGCTTGATGCAGAAGAACTAAAAATTAAAGAGCAGGTTGAAAAAATAAAAGCGATGCGCGATCGCGTTGAACAGCTTGAAGCGCAAAAGCACGAAGAGCTCAGTAACGTTGCTCGGTTGACGCCGGAAGAGGCAAAAAACAAGCTTATCGCTGAAATCGAAAAAAAACACGAAAGTGATCTCTTAAGCCGCATGCAAAAACTTGAACTTTTTGGTCTTGAGCGGCTTGAACAAAAAGCGCGCGATATTTTAGCAACTACGATTCAGCGGATCGCGTCTTCTACCGCGTCAGAAGTTACCATAACGTCTGTCGCGATTCCTTCCGAAGACATTAAAGGTAAAATCATCGGCAAAGAAGGCCGCAATATACGAGCGCTGGAACGCGCTGCCGGCGTTGAAATTATTGTTGACGACACGCCGGGATTCATTTTAATCTCGAGTTTTGATCCGGTGCGGCGACAGATTGCGCGCATCGCGCTTGAAAATCTTATTCTTGATGGGCGCATACAGCCCGCGCGCATTGAAGAGATGATAGAAAAAGCAAAACTTGAGGTGGAAAAAATCATCAAAGACGCAGGTGAAAAAGCGGCCTATGAGGTTGGTATTTTTGATATTGACCCTCGGCTTTTAATGCTATTGGGGCGATTGAAATTCCGCACCTCCTATGGTCAAAACGTTCTCCAGCATTCAATTGAAATGACGCACGTTGCCGGCATGCTTGCATCAGAACTCGGAGCCGACGTTGTGGTTGCCAGAAAAGGCGCGCTGCTCCACGATATTGGCAAAGCGGTAGACCACGAAATCCAGGGAACGCACGTAGAGATCGGACGGCGGATTTTGCAGAAATTTAATGTTGACCATCGCATTATTCAGGCAATGCAGTCGCATCACGAAGAGTATCCGTATGAGACACTGGAATCAATTATTGTGCAGACCGCGGATGCCATATCCGCATCCCGCCCGGGCGCGCGCAGAGACACCGTTGAAAATTATATCAAGCGTCTTGAGGACCTTGAACGCATTGCGACCTCATTTTCTGGCGTTGAAAAGGCGTATGCTATTCAAGCGGGCCGCGAGATTCGCGTTTTTGTCACCCCAGATGCGATTTCTGACCTGGATGCGAAAAAACTTGCGCGCGATATTGCTGACCGCATTGAAAGCGAGCTTAAGTATCCCGGGGAAATTAAGGTGAATGTTATTCGCGAGACGCGCTCCGTAGAATATGCCCGGTAATATGAAACTCCTCATCTATGGCGATGTTGTGGGGAAACTGGGGCGCGCTGGAGTGAAACTGACGATTGATGAATGGAAAAAAGAGCATCGCATTGATGTGGTTCTTGCGAACATAGAAAATGTTGCTCACGGGAAAGGGATTGGCGCATCGCAAATTGCGGAACTCAAATCGGCGGGCGTAGAAATTTTCACCGGAGGAAATCACAGCATTGAAGGAAAAGACGCTGGCGCAATTTTAAACGATGAAACGATGTTTATTACCAGACCGCTCAATATGCTCCCGCAAACACCGGGGAGGGGGGTTTTAATTTTTCAAAAAATTACACTTCCGCATCCTTTATTAATCATCAATCTCATCGGGCAAGTACACATGAAACAGCACTTCAACTCTCCGTTCTATGCCGTTGACGCAGCTCTTGAAGAATATGCGTCGGCAACGCCGTGGAAAATTGTTGATTGGCACGCGGAAGCGACATCGGAAAAGGAAGTTATGGGGTGGTATCTTGATGGCAAGGTTTCGGCAGTATTTGGCACGCACACGCATATTCCTACAGCCGATGCGCGAATTTTGCCAGAGGGCACCGGATATATTTCTGATATCGGGATGGTAGGCCCTCATGATTCCATTATAGGCGTTGATGTGCCGTCTGCTCTGGTTCGTTTTAAACAACAGGTAATGCGCCCGATACAAGTGGTAGAGAACGGGCCGATTGAAGTAAACGCTCTTGCGGTTGAGCTTCACGAGGACGGAAGAGCTGTGGATATCCAGCACTTGCGAAAAATCATTGAAAACACTACACTATAACTATGTGTATTAATATTAAAAGACCCGCCGTGGTCAAGTGGGTTTTGGTTTAATTTTCTAACAGGATGAATAAAGTACAGCTTGCAGAAAAGGTCTACGAAATGCATTCGCAAAAAGGCGTAGATGTTTCAAAAAAGCACGCGGAAGAAGTGGTTGATTTCGTTTTTGACACCATTACCGCGTCGCTCAAAAAGGGCGAAGAGGTTTCTATCGCTGGTTTCGGCGTTTTTGCGATAAGGCGATCCGCGGCGCGCACCGCGCGCAACCCACGCACGGGCGAAATGGTGCAGGTTGCGGCATCCAACAAGCCGAAGTTCCGCGCCAGCAAGGCGCTCAAGGAGGCAGTGAAGTAATGTGATGAGTATTCGCCATTTTTTTTTGATATCCTATTTTGTGCATTAAATTTGCACATCAAAAACCCCGTCCCGACAACGTCGCGGACGGGGTTTTTGTGTCATGAGCAGGAGTCATGTATAATAAAAATGTCGAAGATAATTTAAAAGATAGATATATTCAACATGAAACATTTATTCGCAGCTACCTTGTTGCTTTCTTCGCTTCTTGTGTTGCCAGTAAGCGCAACAAGCCATTTAACAGGTAAAATCATTGCTTTGGACGCAGGACACGGATCATCGACAACAGATGTCGGGGCAACCGGAAATTGCAACGGAACTTTAGTAAAAGAAGTTGATGTAAACCTTAAAGTCCGCGCGGAGCTGAAAACAAAACTTGAAACTGACGGCGCCGTTGTTTTTGAAGTACCCCAATATTCAAGCCGAAAGGAACGAGTGGTGGCGGCAGAGGCGGCAGGAGCAAACGTGTTGATTTCCATTCATCACAATGGATCAACCGACACGACCGCCGATTATACACAGACATTTATTACGCAAAATCGGGACAAGAAACTAGCAAATCCTATACATCAGGCATTAGTTGCGGCTCTCAACTTACCAGACGCGGGAATCAAACATGATGGATACGGGATGACCGTGTACGGAAGTATTCCATCAATTCTTACCGAGGCGTATTTCATTACGAATACGAATGAAGCCTGCGATTTTTTGACTGCGGAACAAGCCAGAGTACAGCAGGAAGTCGGCGCGTTTTATGATGGATTGAACGCCTATTTCGGTAGCGGAGATGGCGGTGGCAGTTGTTCTCCGGGGCAAGCAAAACAAGGTAAGTGCTAAATGCTCTTAAAATACCGTCCACCTACGCCTGTGGGCTTTCTTTTTTGCCTTGCAAAAACACTATGTAATGCTACAGTGGCCTAAAAGATCATTCTCACAATCTGCCACTGGCAGATTTTTCCGGCCTTCGATTCTCAACTCATTATAGCAAATCAAAAAAAACACCGATGTAAAATCGGTATTTTTTGATTCATGCACTTTTATAGACGACGTTAGAACCTTTCTCGGCGTTTCTACGAAGCATTTTATTCCCGCGTTTTAAGTATCGGTATACTCTGGATGAGAAGTTTTGCCTGTTCTCTTTTGTTTGTATCAATGATACCGTCTTTTTCCGAGAGCAATTCTTGAATGACCTGTCTATTCTGCATATATTGGTCAAAGTTTTCCGGTTTCACTAAATCGAAGTTTCTACAAAGCAACACCTGTTCTAAGTGTTGAGATGGATTTCTTTTTATATATTCAATAATAAGTTCCCAATCTTTTTCGGAGTTGCTATCCATTAAATTCTTAACCTGTCGGTCTTCTAACTCTATGCCACTTTCCACCATCTGCCTGACAAGCGAATCCTTTTCAAATTGTTTTTTTGATTCCATAGGTTTATGGTATCAGGTTATATTTTTTCTTACCAGTCACCAAATGCGTTTACAGGAATCTTGATCAACGAGACCTCTTTTTTTAGAACCTCTCCCCAACCACTCAGAAACCGTTTCTTTTTCAGAAGATTTTATTTTTCAGCAACAAAAACTTCCAATTCTCTATACGGGCAATTAGACGATGTTAGAACCCGTAAGATTTGTGAAATAGAAACGGCTATTGATGCGCGGGAGCGTCAAAAGTCCAATAAAGTGCGGGATGGGAGAATCGAACTCCCGCCCAGAGTTTGGAAAACTCTTATTCTACCACTAAACTAATCCCGCGTATGTTTTTATTTATTTTCTATCCGCCAAATAAATATATCAAAATATCAAAAATTCTCTCCGACGCCCAATAAGGTTTTTATCGAGTTTTTCTGCGGTTTTTGCGAGATTAATTTCTTTAGCAATATATACCGCCTCAATCTTATATTCTTGGATAATGTTTTCCATACAACTATTATAGCATAAAAAATCCCCATCCCGACGCATCGAGATGGGTTTGTGTATCTATAAATCTTCAACGTGTACAGGGACTTGCAGCATGTGGTTAACTGCGTATATATACGCTTGGGCCGACGCTTTAACAGTATCGGGATGCCCGGATCGTCCATAACCCTCTTTGTTTCCAAGACGTACGCGAACAATCACCCACGCAATTGCTTCTGGCCCACCTTGCCCCTTCACAACAGCATAATCAACAAGTTCCATATTTTTAATGTTTTCTCCGTGCGCAGTTACTGCGTCGTTAATTGCATTAAACAGCGCAGCTACTGGTCCGTCGCCGATTCCGCCGCGTTGAATCACACGGCCGTTTCGAGAAATATGCACTGAACCGATTCCCGGCGCGTATTGAATGGTTTCTGTGTTGATATTAAACAACTTCTCGCGAGCAATAATTTCCCTAATGAAGTGTTCTTGTGCAAGCATGTGCAGGTCTTCATTGCTCAGTTTCCCCTTCCTATCCGCAAGATCGGTGAAGCGCGGATAGATGGCATCAACTAACGCATCCCCATCGTACCCAATTTCACAAAGCCGCTTGCGAATGCCGCTTCTTCCCATATCGCTCACAAGCTCCATTTCGGTGCCTATCCACCCAACTGATTCTGGCATCATAATTTCATACGTCCGCCTATCTTTATTCACTCCGTCACGGTGAATGCCAGAACTATGTCCAAACGCATATGTACCGACAACGGGCTTATGTATATCAATAGGATAGCCGATGGTTTCAGAAATAAAGCGGCACACCGGGCCGATTTTTTCTGTAGCAATATTGGTTGTAACGCCAAAAAAGTCCTTTCTGGTCTCAAGCGCCATTATTATTGCTTCAAGCGCTGCGTTCCCCGCGCGCTCACCGATGCCCAACAAACACCCCTCAACTTGCCGCGCGCCTGCGCGAACTCCGGCGAGGGTGTTTGCTACCGCGAGCCCCAAGTCGTTGTGGCAATGAACACTCAATGTGACATTTCGAAGTTCCGGCACCATTTGATACACATACGCAATGAGTTTTTCAAAACCCCACGGGGTTTGATATCCGACGGTATCAGGAATATTGATCGTCGTCGCACCAGCATCAATGACTCCCGAAACAATCTCTGCTAAATATTCAGGAGAAGTGCGCCCGGCGTCTTCCGGAGAAAATTCAACATCGTTGCAATAGGAACGCGCTTGCTTCACGGCACCTACTGCCATTTTGAAAATATCGTACCGAGTCGCTCTAAGTTTTTTTTCCACATGAATGTCGCTTGTTGCAACAAACACATGAATGCGCGGGCGCGTTGCTTGCGCGATGGCGCGCCACGCCGTTTTGATATCTTCCTCTTTTGTGCGCGCAAGCGCGCATATAACGGGGCGCCTGACTTCGTGCGCAATTTGCCGCACCGCATCCTCGTCGCCCTTGGAGGAAATGGGAAACCCCGCCTCAATGACATCTACTCCTAATTCGTCAAGTTTGCGAGCAATTGCAATTTTTGTCTCGAAAGACATATCGTGTCCGGCCTGCCTTCCGTCTCGCAATGTCGTATCAAAAATCTGCACCAGATTATCTTGCGATTGATTCATGCTTTCTCCCCTTCTTCTTTTGTTCTCAAAGGCCGTTTGAGCTCAACTCTAGCCGATATTGAGAAACTTCGCAAGCAGGTATGGTATACTCAAATATATATGAATCGCGACGATGCGATAATCGCGGGACGGCATTGCTTTCCGTATAGGCATCTGAAAACGCAAAACCCGGCGTTTGCGCATTTGAAAGAAAAGCCCATCGCTTTTTTTTGCGCCGAGTATGGCATTGAAGAAAACCTCCCGATTTACGCGGGAGGCCTTGGCATATTGGCTGGCGATTTTGTGCTTGAGGCGGGCGAGATAGGTCTTCCGCTTGTTGCTATCGGACTTCTGTATCGTAATGGTTTTCCCACGTGTACGTTGGCAGGCGACGCCTCCGACCAAATAATTAACCCAGAATCAGCTGGGTTTTCACTCGTGCGCAATGACCAAGGACAATCCATTGTGCTTGACATAGAGGTTGATAACACGATAGTGTACGCCCAAGTGTGGGTGCGTGTCTATGGCAGCGCACATGTTTTTTTGCTTGATACCCATCTTGAACGCAATCCCGAGGAATATCGTGTTATTAGCCGCTATTTATATGCTACGGATTTTCATACCAAACTTCTGCAGGATTTTGTTTTGGGTGTGGGAGGCATAAAACTATTGCGTTGTTTGGGGATTACGCCAACAATCTATCATCTCAATGAGGGACATACGGCGTTTGTGATTTTGGCACTCGCGGTGGAATATATGCATGACCACCCCGATACCGCGAGCATTCACGAGGCACTTAGCGCAGTTCGCCACAGCGTTGTTGGAACCAAACATACCATTTTGCCAGGCGCCGGACTTTCCTTCGCGCGCCCGGTGTTTTCAAATATTGTCAATGGCTATCTCGCGCGCCACCGAGTTAACTTTGATGATTTTTTCGCGTATGGCGCAGAGCCGAACGACAATCAAATATTTTCTACCACGCGGTTGCTACTCAAAGGAGCGGTTCGTGCAAACGCTGTAAGTTTGCTGCATGCAACATTTGAGAAGCGCGAGCATCCGCACAGCAAACTGCTTGCTATTACGAATGGCGCGCGCATTGCGCGATGGCGATCGCCGCGCTGGGGTCGCGATGGGTTAGGACGACTCGCGGACAACGAAATCTGGAATATACACGAAACAAATCGCAAAAATCTTGTCGCGTTTGTGAAAAATGCAACCGGCGTGTCATTGAATCCGCAGGCGCTTACGATTACGTGGGCAAGGCGCTTCGCGGCGTACAAGCGCCCCGAGCTTTTGTTTGCTGACGTGAGTCGTATGGCGCGCATTCTTGAAAAAAAAGAATCCTGCGTACAAATACTTATTGCCGGCGAGGCGCACCGCGCAGATACCGTCGGGCAAAAATTGATTCATGATATTGAGCGAATGGCGCGCGATCTGCGCTTTGCCGGGCGCATTGTGTGCATTCCGTTCTACAACATAGCGGTTGCAAAAACACTTGTGTCTGGATCCGATGTGTGGCTTTCAACCCCAGAGCGCGGCAAGGAAGCGTGCGGCACAAGTTCTATGAAAGCGGGTCTTAATGGGGTTCTTCAGTTTTCTACTTCAGACGGATGGCTTGAAGAAGTTGATTGGAGCGACAAGGGATGGATTTTGCCCGACATTGATACCGCGGAGCATTTATACAAAATGCTTGAAGAAAAAATTATGCCCATGTTTTATAAACGCAACACTGATGGCATACCGACAGAGTGGGTGCGAAGAATGCGCAACACCATCAATTTGATTGAAGAATACTACGGCGCCCGCCGCATGCTTGACGATTATATCCGCACACTCTATTTTCCAGAGAAAACCTAAGCGATTTGTTCGGATCATTAGGATGCCATTCGTAGATTAGGATCACGCGGTGTATAATAGAACAATGGGTATCAGTAAGCTATTTAGCGGTCAATCGAATCCAAAAAAAATTCTTTTTGTGGCGTCCGAGGCAGCGCCGTTTGCGCGCATCGGTGGTTTGGGGTCAGTAATGTATTCCTTGCCGCGCGCACTCCGCACCACCGGGCACGACGCTCGAGTATTTATGCCGCGCTACCTTTCCATTGATCCGAATATGTACCACCTCAAGAACGAATGTCAACATCTCGAGGTCCCCACGGGCGACGAGCAAGGGCCGACACACCTTATTTGTAATATAAAAAAATTTGAAGCTGGCACGGATAGCAATTCGGTGCCAACGTATTTTTTAGAAAATCAAGAATACTACGAGCAGCGTGCGAATGTGTATGGTTACGCAGACGATCATATTCGTTGGGCGCTTCTTTCGCGCGGCGCTCTGGAGTTTATTCGAATAACGCGCAGTTGGGTACCGGACATCATTGTTGCTTCCGATTGGATGACGGGCCTTTTGCCAAATTATTTGAAAACAACGTATCGCGAAAACGCCGTGCTATCAAAAATTGCAACGGCGTTTTCCATTCACAATTTATTTTTCCAGGGAACGTTTGATCATCGCTTTGTTCAGGAAATGGATTACGACGATGGGCACTCTCCTATTCCTGGGTTTCACAACAAGCGGCTTTCAAAAATAAACAGCATGCGCCGTGGTATTATGTACGCCGATGTAGTCAATACCGTTTCTCCAACGTACGCAAAAGAAATTATGACGGAGGAACTTGGCGAAGGACTGGACTATTTGCTTCGCGAGCGGAAAGCTGTTTTAACGGGAGTGCTCAATGGCATTGATTACGATACATGGGACCCCACGCAGGACCCAGCAATTAAGAATCATTTTTCGATAAGCAAACTTAAAAACCGCGCGCTCAATAAACAGACCGTCCAAGATCGTTTTGGGCTCCCGCAACGCGAAGATGTCTTTTTGGTCAGTATTGTTTCCCGACTCGACAACCAAAAAGGATTCGATTTGTTGATACCTATTATAGAAACGCTTCTGCAAGAATTGCCGATGCAGTTGGTTATCGTGGGAGAGGGCGATACCGCAACAATGTCGTTTTTTAGAGACTTGGAAACGAAATTTCCCAATCAAGTTGCAACCCACTTGAAGTTTGATGATATTTTGCCGCACGAGATATTCGCCGGAGCAGATGCAATGCTCATTCCGTCGCGCTTCGAACCGTCAGGGCTTATTCAAATGGAAGCAATGAGGTATGGCGCAATTCCCATCGTGCGAAAAACGGGCGGACTCGCTGACACCGTGCAAAATTTTGATCCAGAACGCGGCACGGGCACTGGATTTGTGTTTGAACGACTTGATTCGCTCTCGCTCCTAGTAACCACCATTCGCGCTTTTGAGACCTTTCGCCACAAAGAAGCATGGCGCGCTCTACAACAACGAGCCATGACAAAGGATTTTTCGTGGGAACGCTCCGCGCGCGAATACGAAAAATTATTTTTGCGAGCGATTGAACTTCGCGCCCGCAAACAACAACAATCTGCCAGCCATGCAATGGGTTAATTTTTTACATATCTATCAGCCCGCCAGCCAAGCGGATGATATTTTGGAAACGGTGGTTAATCAAAGCTATCGGCGTGTTTTTCGCGGGCTGCGCGAAATTCCTACCGCGCGCGTAACTCTCAATATCAGTGGGGCATTAAGCGAACTTCTTATGAAGAAGGGGTATCAAGATGTTATTGATGATATTCGGTGGCTTGCAGATAACGGCAAGCTTGAGTTTACCGAAACCGCAAAGCACCATCCGTTTTTACCATTTTTACCGGAAGACGAAATCAAACGCCAGATCGAACTCAATCACAAAACAAACAGCGCTATTTTTGGAGTCGCGTACAAACCCGTTGCCTTTTTTCCGCCAGAGATGGCGTATAGCGAGCGGATTGGGAAAATAGTTGCGAAAATGGGGTACAAGATAATTTTACTTGACGAAATTGCCTATTCTGGAAAAATAGAGAAAGCGCCTCATGACCATACATGCATTATCAAAAATGCCGAGCCGCTCGTAGCGCTTTTCCGTGAACGTCGAGCATCGAATTTGATTATCAGTGCGGTCGCGCGAGATCCACAGACATTTTTTACGGCTCTGGGAAAAGAGCTAAGTAAACACGAATATCTTTTTACCGGAATGGACGGCGAAACATTCGGCCACCACCGGCCAGGCCTTGAAGAATTTTTGTTCTCTCTTGTTCGTTCTGATGCAATAACGCAACGCTTTGTATCTGAAATCCCCGCTTTTTTTCCTCCTACCGAAACCATTGTGCCAATACAAAGCACGTGGGCAACCAGCGAATACGATATAGAAAACAACCTTCAATTTCACTCGTGGCGTGATCAAGAAAATAAAATTCATCAAAAACAATGGGAGTTATTTGAGTTGGTGTTAGTAGCGGTATACCAAAGCGAAAAAGAACCAGAATATCCTGTTGCTCGCGAAATGCTTGATTGCGCCGTCGCGTCTGACCAGTTTTTTTGGGCATCCAATAGGCCGTGGTGGAGCATTGAAATGATTGAGCAAGGCGCTTGGCAGCTTCTCATCACCATAAACACTCTTGGCACAGCACATAGCGCAACGAAAGCGCGCGCCAAAAAATTATACGAGGACGTTGTCTCGCTTGGTTTCGCGTGGCAACGGGAAGGCAAAATTCGCAAAGAATCGCACGAACTCAAAGAGGCAACAAAGATTCCATTTAAAAAGCGAACGCTGGAAGCCGGTAAGCCGGAAGTATACTACGCGTTCATTGAATTTATGAAACGCGAAATGAAGCGCGCGGCGGAAGCGCAAAACTATGAGGAAGCGATTTTGTGGCGCGATGCGATTTGGAAGCTTGAGACAAAAAATGATATCTATGACGCTATGCATGCAACGGATTTGTTGCGCCACCGCGTGCCGCTCGGCGCAATAGAAGAACTGATGGACCAATATAAGACAAAATACCGCACATTGCGCGGCGGTCAGGGAGAAGACCGTATACGAAAGAGCAAGCAATAGTTATCAACAGCAGCGTTCTTGTAACAATATGTTGCGGTTTGGTATTATAAAGGTAGGCGTTACACTGACAACAAGACAGTTCCGATTAAACAATTTTTCAAAGAGGCCCAAGAGAGCGGTACGCCCGTGGGCGTACTGTTGAGGGCACATATTTTTGAAACGAGCGGAACACTGTCTTTAATCAGGTATCGCTTCTAAAACAACCCTGTCGCTCGCGAGCGACAGGGTTGTTTGTTTTATTCGGGGCGCCGAGAATCGGACTCGGACCTCATGCTCCCAAAGCATGTGTACTGCCACTATACTACGCCCCGCCGCTGTTATGTTTCATAAATTAACACACATTTCACAAAAAATAAAGGCGTTTGGGTAATTTATAGGTTGACGCCGCGTGGTTTGCTATTCTAATATAAATCTATGGCAGAAACATACACCAGTTTTGCGGATATGGCCGATGCGCAACAACAAAAGCGCCTTGCAAAACAGCGTGCATTGCAACAACAAAATCAAGAGCGGTTTAAAGAAATTTTAAGCGGACAATTTGAAGCGTTTGACACGGTGCGCAGGTGGCCGCTGCTCCAATCAACCACAAAAGGCATCCGTGCGTTGCGTTTTTATCGAGCGCCCGAGATGGGAGATAGTTTAAATATTGAAATTTATTACCGGGATAAAAACAAGAAACAAAGCCGCGAACTCGGATCAATTTCAAAAGGCGGCGTGTTTAGCATGCGGCTCCCGAAAACATTGCAACACGTTGACAGAGACCTGCTTTTTTCAGAAATACTCGAAGATATTGATCGCTTACACCCGAGCGTTTGGGTTCCGCTCGACAGCGATATTGTAGTAAGAGAAGAAACGGGAAAAGCAAAGGAGGGCGGAAATGGTAATGGTGGCGAAGAAGTTACCGTCGATCCGCGAAGAATTGAGTTTTTAAGAAAACAACCGGATTTTCTTGCCGGCGGCATCGGCGGCAAGAAGCTGAATGGATATCTAGCTTTTTTGTTTCGCGACATGGTTGTGCTGGATAATCAAAACATTGGAAACGCCGCCTTTGTCCAAAAAATTGAAAATCCTCTTTCTGACAAAGAAGTTACGGACGCCAAAACTCGCTCTGGCAGGATTCATTTAATTCAAAATTATATTATGCCCCTTATTGGGCGCACGCGAAGAGAATTAGTAGCAGCAGGTGCAGAGCGTGTTGTTCATAAACCTCACAATGAATGGGTTGTGCAGATGATTGAAAAACTCAACGAAGTTTCGCCGCACGCCGATCGAGAAGTTCTTCTGGAAGAGCATCGCCGCAACCGCAGCGAGAAATAAAAAAGAAGCCCGAGCCATGATTTGATTCGCTCGGGCAGGAACAAGGGCCGCGCATGCGTCTTTCTTATCCTACCAATCCTGATGATGTATGATTTGGTAGTCAATCTGGGATCTACGCGGGCATTACTAGTGAGCGGCTTCCCCTTTGACAACCTTTGTGGCATCTTCCACACCCTTCTCACTTAGGGTAGTCGTTCTCGACCAGCGAGAGTTGTGTCCCTATCAGGTAGACCTGATAGGGAGCCCGAGGAGTGAACCGAGACGTGCGTGCGTCTCTCCCGCTCCATCGGGGAGTTCAACTGCGAGGTAGAGACCGCCGTTTGCAGTCTCCCAACGCCATGCGACGTTGGTGCCTTTCAGTTGAGACTCCACTGTCTCAACCCGCCGTGAGCAGGTTGAACAGTGCTGACACACAACTCGCGCGACTTCCATCTTCAGGGTATTGCCCTCGAAGAAGGCATGCCGCGGGTAGCGCCAGTTTGCTACTTGAAGCTGCATGTGAGCCTCCTTTCCCAAGATTTATGTACTAAGTCGCCATTTCTTCACCCTTTGCTGGATACTTTGGCTACCGTTCCTACTTGGGTTTATTTGTCAAAGATCTCCCATCAAAATGCTCGATTGTTATCAAGCGCTTTGATGGAAACCCGAGCCATGATTTTATTGAGCTCGGGTAGCACATCGCACATGCGATGTGAACAATTTTTATCCCCATCCCTCTGATTGGGATTTAGATTTCGGAGATTTCTGTTGCCAAGCCGGTCGTCACTCCGGCTCCGCCCAACAAGCTCTCGGCATTACCCGAGAAAGTCGTCGTCGTCCGAATCGTAATTCGGATCGAGCGAGTCAAACGATGTCAGTTTGACATCATTTGATCCGCAAGCAGTGCACACGGAGATACCGGGAATGCGAGTCATAATAACCCCGCACGCCAAGCACTCTATGGCCTTTTGCCTCATATTCTCACCCCCTTTCTTTTTTTTGTTGTTTGTCTTCAGTTTTTCAATCTGCGGCTATTATACTCCTCTATTGACAAATTGTCAATAAGTTACTACACTTATATGTAATGGATGACGCTATAAAAGCCAAACTGCCTTATTTTTCGGTATGATATAAACTTAAATAGTTGTAATAAATTATTACACTTTATGGAAAAAATTGATATTTTGGGTAAAATTGGTCTCGATGACCACGAAAGTACTATCTACCTGGCACTTCTAGAACACGGTCCGTCTTATATATCGGATATAGCAAAGACCACAGGCATTCACCGACCAACCATTTATAAAATTATCCCCTTGTTACAAAAAAGGGGGCTTGTTTCGCAATCGCCAAAAGGAAAACGAGTGCGGTATGTGGCAGAATCGCCGGAAAAATTAAAAGATATAGTGAATCAGCTCGTGTCTAATGTAGACGCGATGCTTCCCGAGTTGGAAAAAACATACGAGTCCCAGGGAAAAAGGCCGATTGTAAAATATGTAGAGGGAAAGGAGGGGATTCGCTCGATATTTGAAGATATCGTAGCAAGCTTACCAAAAGGAGGTGTTTTTTATAGATATAGTTCAACGCGCGGCCCTCACGAGGAATACCTGTCGCCGCGCTACAAAGAATTACGTGATCAAAAACAAATTGAACGTTTTGTCATCACAAGCCAGGAGAGGATTCAACAAAAATCAAAACGGCTTGATCGGGCCGAGAAAGCCGTACCACCGCAAAGCGGTCTATTTGATTATGATATTGTCCAATTAATTTATGGGAGCAAGGTCGCATTTGTCGATTACAACACTGAAACTGCTTTTATTGTGGAAAATCCTATTATAGCCGCATTTCAAAGAAAACTATTCAAGCTATTGTATAGCAAGTTATAGTAAAACATTCTTAATAAACTTCGTCCTTGCTTTTTTGCGGTGGGGGTCAAGCAAGACCGCCGCGACATCAATCTCGAATTCTTTGTCATCGGGGATTCTGCGCTCGGCAAAATACGTTCGAATAGCACGAGACATCCTCTGTTTTTTCCACAATCGGACACTTTCTTCTGGCCGATATCCGGCCGAGTCGCCTCCAGATTCTCCATCAAGAGACACGGCCGCCGATAAGTCCGCGCGATTAGTTTTTACTTCCACAAAATGAAGGATATTATCCTTTTCGGCAATGATATCAATCTCTCCCCATTTTTTGCGATAATTTCGTTCCACAACCCGAAACCCACGCTTCTCAAGAAATCGGCAAGCAATATTTTCACCAATGTTCCCAACGTTTTGTTTTTCTGTCTGCGGCATATTACAATTTTAAAACTTCCATATATGTGCCGAGAAACTTCCTAATCGCCGCAATTGTTTCTTCCTTTAGTTTTGCATTGCTTTCGGCGACCCACTTGGCAAAATTATATAACTCTTGATTATCCACGCGGAGCCACTTTTTGTTTTTGTATAAAAAATAAAACAACGCAGTCATGGCAATGCGCTTATTGCCATTTTGAAACGGGTGGTTTTTGACCATGAGGTAGAACAAAACAGCCGCCTTTTCGAGAAGTCCTTTGTATAGCGCCTTACCGCAACGATTGTTATTATTTTCATTCTTTCCCGAGTAATTTTAATGTTTCTCCATACTCACGAACGGTTTTTTTAACGGCGTTTTCTATAATGCGTTGGCGGTTTTTTCCAAGCATCGAACCTAGAATTTCCGGAAAATCATTTTTATCAACAACAAAGTTGCGTCCGATTTTTGCGGCCTTAATCTCGCCGGATTTGATCTTTTTAAACACCGCAACGCGGCTTATGCCAAGCAATTTCGCAACTTCTATTGTTGAAAACAATTGTTTTTCCATATATTTCAATACTATATTATGTTAACCAAATAATCAACGGTTAACACATGTTAACCGTTTTGTGTCCTCATTGAAGACCACAATATTGCAGAAATACTGCGGTCGGTATGGCAAGAATTGTGGAACAATTTACCATTAAAAATAATCGGGTAAAAATTGACAAACCTGGTTTGTCAATTTTTGTGTTTCACGTGAAACGTTGAGGAAACTGTGGATATTGTGTTAAGATGTGACATTGACAGAGTGCTTTTCAGAATAAGCCAGAAAAACGAACGAGTAAATGGCTATAGAATTCCCATTATTTTCTCCCTTAAGCCGTCAAATCCGCGGCAAGACATGATAAGCAGGATATCCCCAGCCCGCGCAATTGTTTTCACGTGTAACATTAGTTTATCCAAATCATCACAAAAATAAGACTTTCCACCGCATCTATTTATTTCACGTGAAACGCTCCTTCCACTAAAGGATTCCGACTTCTTTATTTGCCCAGCTTTAAACGGCTTATAAATTAACGAAACATCTGCTTTGCCTAAAGAATTGATATATTCTCGCTCAAATACCTTTCGGCGCGATGACGCTGATCCCGGCTCAAAAACTGCTACAATTCGTTGAGCTCTGTGTGGTTTCACATGAAACCTTTGTCTTACAGCATTTATTGTCTCTAGAACCGCCGTTGGGTGATGAGCATAATCGTCAACTACGGTTACACCACTTTTTTCTCCAATAATTTCCATCCTTCTTTTCACTCCGGCGAATGTCGCTATACCTTTCCTTATTGTTTCACATGAAACCCCAACCTCCCTAGTAATAGCAATAGCGCCAAGAATGTTAGATACATTGTGTTTGCCAGAAAGTTGCGTATTTACCCTCATAATCTTGTGTTTCAGGTGAAACACGTCAAAAGATAGGTGATGGATCGACGAGTCGAGATTATAAGAAACATTTTTAGCTTGAAAATCGCCCTTATTTGTTCCGAAACTAATAATTTTCGGTTCGCTATTGTTTTTCCACAACGCCTTACTTTTCAAGCATTCTTGTACTAAACCCCAAGCGTTTTTATCTTCACTATTTACTGCTAACACGCCGTTTTGTGGGATTAGTTTCATGAAACTTTTAAACGCCGCTCTTATATGATCCAAGTTTTGATAGATATCTATATGATCAAGCTCAATGTTGTTTAATAGACCAAAAAAAGGCCTATAATGAAGGAATTTTGGATTTTTATCGAAAAAAGCTGTGTCGTATTCGTCACCCTCAAGAACAACGTATTTTCCTTTCCCATATTTGAATCCACAACCAACTGCCTTGGCATCTATTAAGTGCGTGCTTACCCCATTAGAAACAGCGTTTCTAATGGGGCTTACTCCTGGCGGGAAGCCCTTAATTGCTCCGCCAACAAAGACAGTTGGATCTAAACCAGCAATTTCCAATATCCATGCAACGAGCGCAGAAGTTGTCGTTTTGCCGTGCGTTCCTGTTATTACGATGGATTGCTTGATATGTTTCTCATGAAACATACTGTTTTCTACAAACTCGTCCATTAGTATATCGGACACTGACCGATAGATTTGTCCATTAGATAATGTCCATTCAAGTTCTGGGTTTCCGCGCGATATTGCATTCCCTACTACTACCACATCTGGCCTCCACCGTTTCACATGAAACGCCGAGTATGGAGTGAATACAGAAATTTTTTCCTTGGCGAGCATTGATTTTATTGGCTCATACACTTCTTGGTCCGAGCCCGCGACTTCGTGCCCTTTTTGCTTTAAAAGTCCTGCGAGGTTGCCCATAGCAACGCCGGCTATGCCGATAATATAGTAGCGTTTTTTGTGCTGTGAAATTTTACTATGGCGTTTCATATGAAACAATCTTAACATGAGTTGGCCTTTTTGTGAGAAAATATCATCGACGGACGGCCGTTTTTTTATTACTATAAACAACATGGATGAGAAGAAAAAACGCGACTCCTTGTTTCCGGAAATTGAAGAGCGCATTCTGGCGTTTTGGCGCGAAAAAAATATTTTTGAGAAAAGCGTCAAGCGGCGCGATGGAGGAAAACCATTTGTATTTTATGAAGGGCCGCCGACCGCAAACGGCAAACCGGGCGTACATCATGTTGAGACGCGCGTATTTAAAGATATCATGCTGCGCTACAAAACCATGCGCGGGTATTATGTACCGCGCCGCGCCGGATGGGATACCCATGGTTTACCCGTTGAAATTGATGTAGAAAAAACACTGGGGCTGAAAAGCAAAAAAGACATTGAAGCGTATGGCGTAGCGGCATTTAACAAAAAGTGCCGCGAGTCCGTTTGGCAGTATAAAATTCTATGGGAGCGGCTGACAGAGCGCATGGGGTTTTGGATTGATATGAAAAACGCCTACGTGACATACGCGAACGAATATATTGAGTCGTTGTGGTGGGTGATTTCACAATTTCACAAAAAAGGATATTTATACGAGGACTACAAAGTAGTGCCGTGGTGTGCACGGTGCGGGACGGCGCTTTCTTCTCACGAGCTCGCGCAAGGATATGAAGAAACAGAGGACGAATCGGTATACGTAAAATTTAAACTCAAATCCGGCCAGAATATCGGCGATAATTTTACGACCGATGAAAACACATTCATCCTTGCGTGGACAACGACCCCATGGACACTGCCGGGGAATGTCGCGTTGGCTGTTGGCACCGACATAACATATATCAGAGCGGCAATAGTTCCCAATGCGTCTGTAGCAAAAAGAGACGGTTCTTATGAAATAGCGCGCACACAAAGCGTTTATCTTGCAAGGGCGGCACTAGAAAAACTAACAAAACTTCACGAAGGATTTTATATTGACCCAAATTCAAATATAAACTTAAGAATTGAAGGGGAGATATTGGGTAAAAAATTGATTGGTCTCTCATATGAACCTCTTTATAAAATTCGAGGATTTAAGAAAAAACCAAACGACTATACGGTAATTGCCGGTGATTTTGTATTCACCGAAGAAGGAACGGGGATTGTACACATTGCGCCGGCTTTCGGCGAAGACGATTTTCAAGCAAGCAAAAAGAACGAGCTTTCGGTGCTTGTGACAACCAATGAGCGCGGCCTTATGCAGACGCCCGGCGAATCTTGGAACGAGCTGATTTTTAAAACACGAGATAAAAAAGATAAGACCGCAAACGCTCTGATTAAAAAAGATTTAGAAGGCCGCGGGGCACTCTTGAGATCGGAGCCCTATAAACACGATTATCCGTTTTGCTGGCGATGCAAAAACCCGCTTATGTATTTTGCGCGCAAAGCATGGTGGGTGGCGGTAAACAAAGTTCGTCAAAAGCTTTTGGCAAACAACGAGACGATCAATTGGTATCCCGATTATTTAAAGCGCGGACGGTTTGGCGGATGGCTCAAAGAAGAAAAGGACTGGGCATTTTCGCGCGAGAGATATTGGGGAACGCCGTTGCCCGTGTGGCGTTGCTGGGAATGCGGCACACATGATGTGATGGGCTCAATTGATGATTTAAAAAAGCGCGGTATTAATGCCGGGAATCGTTATATTGTAATGAGGCACGGCGAAGCAGAAAGCAATGTACAAAATATTACAAACACTCTTCTCAATAACAATCATTATGCATTGACGGATCGTGGCAAGAAACAAGTTTACGAAAGCATCAGGGCGCTTGAGAAAAAAAACATTACGCCGGATGTAATTTTTGCATCTCCCTTTTTGCGCACGAAAGAGACGGCCGATATACTCGCAAATTCTTTTGGCGTTGCTGATAAAAATTTAAAAATTGAGCCGCGATTAGCGGAAATCAATACTGGCTCATTTAGTGAAAAATCGCCGCAGGATTATCATGCATTTTTCGAAAATATTCTGGAAAAATTTACCAAAGCGCCGCCGGGGAACGGAGAGACCGTGCGCAATGTTGCCCGAAGAGTATTGTCAATGATTTCTGAAATTGAAAATCGTTATCAAAACAAAACAATTATTCTTGTTTCTCACGAATACACGTGCTTGGCGCTCTGGACGGTGGCTCACGGAAAAACAAACGAAGAGTCGGCGGCAGAAAAAACAAAACGTGGCGACGATTTTTTAACAACTGCCGAATTTGAAGAAATTGATTTTTTCCCTATCCCGCGCGACGAAGACGGCAATCTTGATTTGCATAAACCATATGTGGATTTGGTAAAAATAAGATGTGAACAATGCGGCGGTGCTATGCTGCGCGTTCCTGAAGTATGCGATGTTTGGTTTGATTCCGGGTCAATGCCGTACGCACAGGTACACTTTCCATTCGTGCCCGACAAAAAAGAAGATTTTTCAAGAATTGATTATCCGGCTGACTATATTGTGGAAGCGGTCGATCAGACGCGCGGATGGTTTTATAACTTGCTTGCGGTAGGTACTTTGTTGGAACAAGACGCCCCGTATCGCAACGTAATTTCGGTAGGGCACGTTCTGGACGCAAAAGGAAAAAAAATGTCGAAGTCGCTGGGCAATGTTGTTGACCCGATCCAATTATTAGATCAGTATGGCGCCGATGCGGTGCGATGGTATTTTTTTACCATCAATCAACCGTGGGACGAAAAATGTTTTTCTGAAAAAGATGTTGCGGATGCTTCGCGCCGCTTTTTTATAATTTTGTGGAACTGCTATCAATTTTTTGATATGTATCAAAAAATTGATAGCCCCCAGCCCCCAGCCCCCAGCCCCCAGCTTTTGATTAATCGGTGGATTCTCGCGCGAGTCAATGAGCTTATTGCGGGCATTACCAACAAGATAGATTCCTATGACATTGTCGGTGCGGCGCGAGAAATTGAACAGTTTGTGGTGGAAGATCTTTCACGATGGTATGTCCGAAGGATTCGTGATGTGATGAAGCACAACCACGAAGACCCTGCGCGCCAAGAAACAGAAGAAACGCACCGCTCCGTTTTGCTCAAAACAGCAAGGATTCTTGCACCATTCGCCCCGTTTGTAGCGGAAGAATTGTATCAAAAACTCGGCGGTAGCACAGAAAGCGTGCATTTGGAAGATTGGCCAGTTTCAAGCGGACCAGATTCCGATCTATTAAGCGGCATGAGCTTTGTTAGATCGTTTGCATCCATGGCATTAATGAAACGCTCAGAAAAGAACATAAGAGTTCGTCAACCATTACAAAGATTTTCAATTAAACATGACGGCAAAAAACCTAAAGATTGGGATGAACTTAAAGAAATTCTTAAGGACGAAATTAATGTAAAAGAAGTTGTATTAGAAAAAAGCAAAGGCCCCGATTCTCCGCCATTCGAACTCGATATAGAAATTACACAGGAACTCAGAGAAGAAGGGGTGCTTCGCGATTTAGTTCGCGAGATTCAGGCAAAACGCAAAGAAACGGGGCTTCGGCCAAGCGAGTTAGCCAATGTCTCTATTTCTGCGCCGGCTGATATTGCGCGTATTATTGAAAAAAATCTTGATCGTCTCAAGCGCGATGTCAGCGCCCGTATGATTACTATAACTACAGGCGACGGATTAGTAGTTAAGATAAAGACCCGCTAAACACTCAACTCAATTCTCACGGGATAGATAAAAAAACAGCCGCCTATTGGCAACTGTTTGTCGCGCGCTTCTTAGAAGCGCAAACTATCTATCTGCTATGCAAGCCCGAGAAATTTTGCAATTCCCCCGGCGGCGATATAGTAGAAACCAACCTTGACGCAATGCCCCGTCCAAAGAACAAAATACAATCCTCCGACAATGATCCACGACATTCCAACGGTAATGAGGACAACCGGCCACGCGATATTTAGAACAACAAAACTATTCTTGTTAAACCTTATTACTCCTCCCGTTGCTTCGTTTTTTACCAGGGGACCACTTTCCACTGTCCATTATAGTACCATCCACGGTTAATGCTTTTTCAAAAAATGTGATTGCTTCTCCGCGAACACTTACCAGTTCAATCTTTTTTGTAATTGCATACCCGATATTTAGGTATAGCGTAGCAATTATTAGGCCAGCCAAAACTCGCTTAAACCACTTCATGATAGAACCCCTTTCTCTGGGCATGCTATCATAGAGAGGTTATTATGTCAAGCGTTTATCATAAAACTGAAGGATTAGTGCTGCGTAAGATGCCGTTTGGGGAAGCGGATTTTTTAGTGCGCATTCTGACGAGAGAATTTGGCAAAATGGATGCGTTGGCAAAGGGTGCCAGAAAATCGGCCTCCAAGCTCAACCCGCACTTGGATATACTTAATTTTATTCGTATTTCGTTTGTGCAAAACGGCGAGCGGTTGCCGACGCTGACGGACGCAGAAATCATAGAGCGTTTTGATAATGTATTTTCAGACGCCAACCGCATTGCGGTAGCCGGTCGGATGCTAAAGTCCATTGATACGCTTGTATACGGCGGCGAGCCGGATTCCGATTTATTAGACATCGCGTTTGTGTTGTTGCGATCACTGAATCATGCCCGAGAACCTATTGATGGTGTGGCCAAAGATATGACGAACGTTGAGGATATTGGCAATCGCTTTGCGCGGGCATTTTTGAAGCACCAAGGATATGGAGAGACGGCTGATTCTTCTCTTTTGCCGCAAGAGGTCGCAGATACTATAATGAATGCATGGCCAAACTTGATGATTTAAGAAAACGCATATTCAAACCCGGCGAGATGTTTGAAGAGCGCATGCACGAACCGGGTCTCGTGCCTCCACCCAAAGAAACACAACAAGGATGGTGGAAAAGCGAGTCGCCCGCGGGCAATTCGCAATTGCGCTCATGGCTGCCGTGGATTATTGGTGGAGGCGTCGCGGTCATATTGGGAATTGTTTTAATTTGGGTTCTTATCGCCCCGTCAACATTTTTTGATACCAAGTCAGTTGATATTGTTATTTTGGGCCAGTCGGAAGTGCAAAGCGGCGATCGCATTGTCTGGACTGTTGAGGTGGTCAACAAAAATAAAGTGGCGCTGGAGAGTGCGGTTATCGTTTTTAACTATCCGGAAGGCGCGCGCTCGGTTGGAGTGGCGGAATCGCAAACGCTTACACGCGAGCGGCGCGAGCTGGGCATGGTTTCTGCGGGGCAATACGTGCGCGAAACATTCGATGCTCATGTGTTTGGCGGCCAGCAGCAAAAACGAAAGACCTCCGCGCTTATTGAATTTCGTCCCGCAGGAGCAAGCGCCACGTTTGCAAAGACAGCAGAACTCCCTTTTACCATTGTTCGCTCTCCTGTTTCGGTCTCCATTGATGTTCCTTCTGACGTTCGCGCCGGTCAGCGGCTTTCTATTGTCGTGCGCTACGCATCACAAGCGGATTATACGGTTTCTGACGTCGGGGTTGCTCTGGCGCTGCCTGCCGAATTTATTTTTGATAGCGCCGATCCGCGCGAGCTCAAGAAGGAATCAAAACAGGATGGGATAGTGGTGGTGTGGCGGCTTGGCGATGTGCTTCCTGCGGAGTCAGGGTCTCTGCGCGCGGAGGGAATATTGGGAGGCAAAGAACTAGATCCAAAGAATTTTCGCGCAACCATTGGAATATTGGACCCAAAAAGCAACGACGTTGAAGAGTCCTATGATGATGTGACCGTTGCGACCACCCTTCGTCCGCAGTTTTTGGAAGTGCGGATGGAGTCGAACGATGTTATACAGCCGGGCGGCGAGGCAACAGTCCGGGTATTTTGGCGCAACAATTTGCCGGTTGAAGTGCTAAATCCTATTTTGGAAATTATCGGCGAAGGAGATGCGCTTGAGCTCTCAAGCCTTCGTCCAAGCGCGGGGTCATTTCGTGAAAATGCTATGATTTGGCAGGCATCTTCATATCCGTCTTTTCAGCTTGTTTCGCCGGGAGAATCTGGCGTTGTTGAATTTAAATTTCGCACAAAGAGCAATCTTGCGCGGGATTCCAAGGGTCCGCGCCCCACAGCAAACTTCACCGCAACTATGCGCCCCACAGGGGACATTGCGGGTTTTGAAGGGGTGGACATACGAGGCACCGATGCTCTTGAGGTAAAAGTGACGACGCGTTTTACTTTTGCCGCGCGCGGCGTTTATTTCCAATCCACAATCCCCAATAACGGCCCGCTGCCGCCCACGGTAGGGTCCGAGACGACATACACCATTGTTTGGTCGTTTGCCAATATGTCCAATGATGTTGATGGCGCGGTGGTACGCTCATCGCTCCCGCCCTATGTGAAGTTTAAGAATGTTATAAATCCCGAGGGCGCTGACATTACTTTTGAAGAAAGCAGCGGATTTGTTGCGTGGCGCGTCGGCAAGGTCCCCGCAGGAACGGGCTTTGTGCGCCCCGCGATGCAAGCCGCGTTTCAATTGGGGCTGACGCCTCTGCCGATTCATATAGGCGGCGAACCGGCGTTGCTACGCGGGAGCACCGCATCGGGCCGCGACACATTCACGGGCCAGGAATTTCGCCTAACGTCTCCGGAAATCACTACATTTCTGCGCGATGATCCTAACATTACCGCCCAACAGCGAACCGTAATACCAACACCATGACTAAACTCGATACCATAGTCAGTTTATGCAAGCGAAGAGGATTTATTTTTCCCGGATCAGAAATCTACGGCGGACTTTCTGGTATTTATGATTATGGGCCACTCGGCGTCGAATTGCGCCACAATATCAAACAATATTTTTGGAATAAGTTTGTCGCGGAGCGTGATGATGTGTATGGGATGAGCGCTGCGATTTTAATGCCTGCGCGCGTGTGGGAGGCATCCGGCCATACAGAGCTTTTTACCGACCCGCTTGTTGAGTGTAAAATATGCCACGAACGTGTGCGCGCGGATCAGTCCGAAGCGATACAAGAGCACGAGCGCGTTCATACAAAAGAGAAAAAGAAAATAGAATGGTCCGAGCCCACGGTATTTAATTTGCTTGTTGAGTCAAAACTTGGCGCATCAGAAAAGACGGCAGCATCCGTCTATCTGCGGGGAGAAATTACGCAAGGTGTTCACGTAAATTTTAAAAATATTTTGGATTCAATTCACCCAAAGCTTCCGTTTGGGATCGGGCAAATCGGCAAGGCGTTTCGCAACGAAATTACGCCGCGCGATTTTTTATTTCGCCAGAGAGAGTTTGAACAAATGGAATTGCAATATTATATTAAGCCGAATGAAAAAGTAGGACTTGAAACGTTTGAATATTGGAAGCAATTTGCGCTCGATTGGTATTATGGTCTTGGTTTTCGTAAAGAAAGCTTGCGTCTGCGGCAACACAATCTCGATGAGCGAGCGCACTACGCGAAAGATGCGTGGGATATTGAATACAACGCGCCATTTGGGGGCTGGAAAGAAGCGTGGGGCATTCATCACCGCGGCGATTGGGATTTGAAAAGGCATTCAGAATACTCAAAAATTGACTTGTCTTATTTTGATGAAGAAAAAAAGGAGAGATATATTCCGTGGGATATTGAATGTTCCGGCGGCGTGGACCGTGCAGTATTATTTGTGTTGTTGGAGGCATATACCGAAGATGAAATGGGTGGCGAAAAGCGCGTCGTGTTAAAATTACTCCCGCAGCTTGCGCCAATCAAGGTTGCGGTGTTCCCGCTGGTTTCCAATAAAGAAGAGATTGTTGCCAAGGCCCGCGAAGTGTATAATTTTCTTCAGAAACAACTAGTCACTAATCACTATTTACTAGCCACTGCTTTTGACGATATCGGCAACATCGGCAAGCGCTACCGCCGCCAGGACGAAATCGGCACGCCATGGTGTGTGACAATTGATTATCAAACATTGGAAGATAACACGGTGACAATCCGCGATCGCGACACCGGTAAACAAGGGCGCCATCCAATCGCTGGTCTTGACAAATATTTAGGGGACATGCTAGGTTGATTACGGAAAAGAAGGCGCAAGAAGCGGAAAGGAGCGGAACATGACTCTAAAAGAAGAGTTGCGGCGCGATTTTTTGGAAAGACAACACGCTCCCAGGTATGATCTTATGGTGGAAGAAGCAGAACGCTGGAAAAATATTTTTATAATGCAACTCCGAGAAGCTGTGAGAGCGGGCGGGTCCAGGGCTTTGTGTGAAATTTCGTATCGTGAGGTTGACTATGGTTCATGTATGATGGTTGCCAATAGAGTTGAGAGATATTTTACAGAACAGGGACTAGAAGTTCTGATGACGCGAGAAATAAAAAGCGGAAAATTGTGTATATATTTCGAAATTAGCGGTTGGGCGGACGAATGATCCGCCTTTTTCTTTTTGTTTTATTTGCGCGGTGCGTTGTGCTTTTTGTCTGCGGCAATAAATTTTTTAGTTGCTTCAGCAAACATTTTTATTTGCGGCTCGCTTGAGCGCGTAAAATCAGCGATGCGCTCCCATTTCATATCGAGATATTCGTGCGCAAGTTCGTTGCGCAACTTAACCCACCGCTCAAGTTGTGTTGTAAATTCCAATGAAAGCTTAAATTCGCGCGCCGAGCGCGCTACTGCTTCTCGATAGGTAAGCGGCACTGTTCTTTTTTTGCTTCCTAAAATCACTTTCGCGATATCAACAATCGCATTGACAATATTTTCAAGCCACCGTTCAATTTCGTTGCGTTTGCGCGGGTCTTGTTCAAAATCAGCCTTGTTGAAACTCTGGTATACGGAATAGAGACGTATTTGCTCTTCAAGAAAATTGACAGCGCGCTGTAGCGCTTCGCGATCTTGCGGCATCAGCGATTGTGATCGCTGTGCAACCGCATAAAATTCATCAACAAAACGACGATATTCGTCTGCTGCCGAAGTGACAATATTCATAAACTTAAGCCAGATACCAAAGTCCTTTATTACCAGCGGCATGCCGCGAAGTGCGGCGTCCGCAACGCTTGCTGCTACTCGGTTGAGCACCACAAGATCAATCGCATCGGTCAGTAAAATTTCAGTACAATCGCGCCAAATTTCTTGTTCTGCGGAATAAATACGATCGGACTCCCACTCTACTCGTTTGTCAGACGGGCGAAAATATATTGCAATATCCCAATCTGATTGCGCCCGGTGTTTTGCTTTTGCGCGCGAACCAAAGATAAACGCCATAACAACATCGTCGCGTTGTTCAAAATAATCTTGCAATGCTTGTGTTGCTCTCGGCGCTCCTTTTTTCTTCACGTCCTCATCATACCAAATAGTATGTATTTTGAAAATGCCCTACTATTGACATTGCTCGTTTGTATGTTTGTGGCGCTATGTTTGTTTGTTTGGATAATAACAGTGTTCGTATTTATTATTTTTCATCTCATTGTATCTGGGTTTCTTTGGCTTCTTTGAGATCGGCACTAGTGTAAAAACACTAGTGTAAAAGGCGGACTATCCGCCTTTTTATTTTTGCCAAAAATTGACTTTTATATATCGGGGTCAATTTTTTCTAAACAAAAGAGAAATAGCAAAACATCCAATACCAAAAAGAACAATGGTGGGGCCAGGGAGGAAATGGTAGATGTTGGCAACGAAGACCGCAAAGACGGCAATAAGCCCGCCGAAGACCGTTGAAACAACAATATACCCTCGCATACTGCGCGTAAGGTTTCGCGCGACAAGCGCGGGGATAATGACAAGCGCGCCCATCAATAACGTTCCGACTAATTTGATGCCGAGCGCAACGACGACCGCAAACAGCACCAAGAGTAAAAGCTCATAGCGCTCACCGATTCCGCTTGCTTGCGCGAGCTCACGTGATATATTACGAAACGCGAACTGCTTTGCAAACAAAAATGTTAAAAATGCAAACCCAGTAGCGAGCGCTACGATAAAAACAAGAAACAACGGCGGAAGCTCAGGAAATCCACCAAAAAGCGACTCAATAATTTCATAATCCGGAATAGTCAAAATGCCCACCGCCAAACTCGCAGTAAATAAAATACCAATCAGCGCGTCAGTTGGAAGATTCGTTTTTGTGCGCAGATACCAAACAACAAACGACGCAATAACTAAAAATACCAATGCTCCAAAAAATGGGTCAATTCCGTATGCAATGGCAAGAGCAATACCCGGGAGCGCAACGTGCGAAAGCGCATCCCCCGCCAATGCCAGATGCTCAAGCACCACAAACGCGCCAATACTGCCGGAGGCAATTCCGACCGAAGCAGCAACGAATAATGCTTGAAGTAGTGTGGATTCCATACAAATATGTTCAAATCATTTTTCCAGATGATGATAATACGCTCCTTCGCCGTAGAGCGATGCGAGATCTTGCGGGTTTAACACGTCGCGGGGCGCTCCGTGGCATTTCATTTCTTTATTGATGCAAATGACGCGCTTGACATGGCGATAAATAATATTAAGGTCGTGCGAAATAAGAAGAATGGTAACTCCGCGTTCATCTTGCAATTTATGGATGAGGTGGTATATGGTTTCTTCCGCCCCCACATCAATGCCGGACGTTGGCTCGTCGAAAAGCAATACATCGGGATGATTGAGCATCGCCCAAGCAACTAAAATGCGCTGTAACTGCCCGCCCGACAGTTCCACAATGGGGCGTTGGAGAATGGATTCGGAGAGTCCTACTAGGGCAAGCTCATGATTGAGATGATTGAGTGTTTCTTTATCAGGATACCAGAAGTTTCTGCGCTGCAGCAGGAAAAATTCTTTAACCGTCATGGGGACTTCGTGGTGAACAGAAAATTTTTGCGGGACGTAGCCAATACGAACGCCCGATTCCCACACAATACTGCCGCGATAGGGAACAAGCCCCAAGAGTGCTCGGAAAAGAACCGTTTTGCCGGCACCGTTTGGCCCAATAATGGCCACTGCGTCGTTTTTATTGACGGCAAAAGAAATATTATCCAATATTGTTTCTTTATCAAATGACACCGATAAATTTTCTACTCTCAATACAATATCCGAATTTGATTCCATATTATGTTAGTATAGATGATGTTATCCAAAAAGAAAACGGCGTGTATCGCCGTTTGTATGAACTCCAGATCGGGATTTCGTAAATTAAAGAAAGATAGTGCGTTTTTAACTCATTAGTTCTTCGCTGAGATGTTTGGGACAAACCAGTTTTTCTCCGCAAAAACAACGGTTGTGTTTCTTGTTGTGAAGCTCCGAGTGTCCGAAGCAATAAATCTTATAGCATCCTTGTTCTTTACATTGCGCAGTAAATCCTTCGGTAGGACACCCTAACTCTTCGCATTCAACGCAGTCGGGCGGACTCATCGGGTCTTTTTCTTCTGGACGGTTATGGTTCTTAAGCTCATGAAGCGTGAAACGATTTTCTGCCCACAAAACTCCCTGAATAAAACCAAGCCAACGATGGAATTTTTCATTTCGTCCTTCTCGTAAGAATGGCTCCATCTGATCCAGCATAGAGTGGAGATGAGCCATTTTATCTTTGATAGTCAACGGCTTATCGTTTTCGTGGAATTTCTCTTCATGCGGCCCTAGTTTTGCAAAGTACTTACGATATTCTGCAACAACCCCCATGCATTTCGCAAAAGTCATGATGGCTCCGTGATGGGTTTATTTCTATGAACAGAATAGCACAAAAACGTCTTTTGTATCGTTCTGGATAGACGAACAAAAATAAATATTGACTCGCCACTTTTTGTTTGTTACCATTGGGCTATGAAGAGAAAGCAGCAAAGCTTACAAAGCATTATATGGAAGGAGGGAAAGTATTATGTTGCTCAGTGCTTGAATATTGATATTTCAAGTTTTGGCAAGACAAAAAAAGAGGCGTTGAAAAATCTTGATGAGGCGCTAGAGCTTTATTTTGAAGACGCGCCTTCGTCTCTGATAAGCCGCGTTGAGAAGCCAGAGGTTGTGCAATTGACGTTGCAGCATGTCTAAACTCCACTCGCCGCAACAGGTTATTAAATCTCTTCTTTCGAAGAAATTCGTTTTTGTTTCTCAAAGAGGAAGCCACCAAAAATATCGGAAATATGGCAATCCAATATTGACTACCATTGTCCCAGTACACAGTAAGGAAATACCGATCGGAACGTTTCACTCAATTCTTGTTTTCTGTTACGGTGATATTGTCTGCTCCTTTCTTCTCTTCTTCTAGCATACTCTATCTTTTTTTGCAAGAGCATGCGATAATTTTTATGTTCTATGTTTACGATCAAAAAACTCCCATCGGGGCTTCGGATTATAACG
>Ga0209541_10001402_pt1 | contig 48083 bp, 45 predicted proteins | sample RifCSPlowO2_01_FD_184027 | JGI IMG/M metagenome (GOLD analysis project Ga0209541, IMG submission 184027) | Groundwater microbial communities from Rifle, Colorado - Rifle CSP2_plank lowO2_0.1 (SPAdes) (version 2) | ecosystem: Environmental > Aquatic > Deep subsurface > Groundwater | place...
CGGTTTGACGCCGAGTTCAACAAGTTCGTCTTTTATGATTTCCGAAACCGGCGGAGAATCGGGAATGTTTTCCAGCTGTCCCCTTCCGCCCAAAGCAATGATTTTTGTTTTTTTCTTCTTATATAAAAGGCTTGCCGCGATAACCCTTATTCTGTCTCCCTGGACCCCGAAATTATCTCCTTCATCAAAATTTGTCGTCCGCCATTTCCCGTCTTTTTTTACCAAACTTCCGCCCAAAACCGCAACGGCTTCGGATGACTTCATATTCTTTTAATATGGCTGTTGGCCAAAAACACTTCCGGCTTTTCTTTGTGAAGATTCAAAATGTCTTGCAGACCAAAATTTTTCTTTTGAGGATAGAGCTCCTTAAAAACTCCGCTGACAACGGCAAAATCTTCGGGGTTGTCCACGGTTATGCGCAAATTGGCGAAATTTTCTTTATATTCAACGTTGCCGATGCTGAAAATTTCGGGATGATTTCTGATATAAGGAGTTACGTGTTCGCGCTCTGGCTCTAACCTTGCTTCTTTATATGCCCGTTCCAGCGCGCCAAAAGAAAAAACCTCAACGTCCATGCCCCACGGATAAGTGGGCGGATTGACGTTGCTCACGTAGTCATAATTGCCGTTAGTATAAAAATTAACGGCTTCGTCAACAACCTCCGGATCCATTAACGGGCAGTCGGCGGTCAGACGGACAATATGTTCGGCTGAAAATTTTTTAGCCGCCCCATAATATCTCTCTAAAACATCTTCTTCCGAGCCCCGAAAAATCTCAATATCAAGCTTTTTTACAAAATCCGCCAGGGCGTCGTCTTTTGGATTTTCTGTCGTGGCAACAATTATTTTATCCGGAGTTTTCGCGCGCCTAACCCTTCCAATCATGTGCTCAAGCAAAGTTTTCCCTTCCGTCCTTTTAAGCACCTTGCCGGGCAGGCGAGTTGAGCCCATCCTGGATTGAATTATGGCCGCGATCATTTTGAAAGAAAAAATTTTTTAATCAGACCGGCGACCCTGTCAATATCCGAACCGCCCAAACCGGGGTAACAAGGCAAAGTAAGGCAGGCGGCGTGATGAATATCCGCGTTTTTTAGACGCGTCCGATAGCCCATCTGCCGATAATACGGATGAGAATACACCTGCGGATAGTGGAAATTTACTCCGATGCCCGATCTTTTCAAAAACTCGGCGAGAGGTTGGCGCAATTTCGCGTTTTTAAGGTGAATTACGTAAATATGCCATCCGGAATAATTCCCCGGAAGTTTTGCGGGCAGTTGGATTTCCGGAATATCGGCCAAAACACGATCGTACCTTTCGGCAACGCCGATACGATCGCGCAAAAACTTATCCAGTTTTTTCATCTGAGACAAACCGAGAGCCGCCTGAATATCGGTCATTCTATAGTTATAGCCAAGTTCCGTCATCACATTAAACCCGTTCGCGTCTTTCTTTATGCCGTGGTTTCGTAAAAGCAAAATTTTTTCGTAGAGTTTTTTATTATTCGTAAGAATCGCGCCCCCTTCTCCGGTGGTGATTGTTTTGACCGGATGAAAACTGAAAACAGCCATGTCCGAAAACCGACAGTCGCCTATTCTGCTTTTTTTGTGCCTTGCCCCAAGAGCATGGCAGGCGTCTTCAATCACAAAAAGTTTATGCCGGCGCGCGACTTTGTAAATTTCGCCCATCTCACACGGATGTCCCGCAAAATGCACCGGCACAACCGCTTTGGTTTTTGAGGTTATCAAACGTTCAATTTTGCTTTCATTAATATTCCACGTATCCGAACGGATGTCGCAAAAAACCGGCTTTGCTCCGACCGCAAGCACCATATTTGAAGTCGCCGCGAACGTGTTCGGAGTCGTTATAACTTCGTCTCCTTTCTTAAGACCGGCCGCGAGATACGCGAGATGCAGAGCCGTTGTTCCGTTTGAAACAACAACGGCATATTTAGCTCCGCAATAACGGGCAATAGAGCGCTCAAATTCCGGCACTACTCGCCCTTGAGTGATCAGATCCGAACGGAGAACTTTATTTACCGCGCCTATGTCCTTTTCATCGATCCATTGTCTGCTATAAGGGATCATGACTCTGTGTCCAGCAACTTCTTAAAATCTTCTTTGGTAAACCAGTTTTTGTTTGTATCGCTGGCAAAACAAAAACCAGCTTCAACCTTATTTCCCAGCCTATTATATTTTGTATAGAGATCTTTCGAGTGCGGAAACGCGGAAAACACCACGTAAGCCCCATCCATCTCCAGCGCCCGATGGGATTCTTCTTTGGTTAACAGCACCTCGTGAGTTTTTTCTCCGGGCCTTATGCCGATAATTTCCTTCTCGGCGTCGGGAGCGGCAGCTTCAAATAAATCGCCCAGTCTCATGCTCGGCAGATTGTTGGGTATGAATATCTCTCCGCCAACCATGTGTTTGAGCGCAAAACCCACAAGCTCAAAACTTTGTTCAAGCGTTATCCAAAATCTGGTCATGTCGGGATCGGTAATACGGACCCGTTTTAATCCCCGGCTTTTTTTCAGCGTATCAATGACGCTTCCGCGGCTTCCTATGACGTTTCCGTATCTGACGGAGCTAAAAATGGTTTTTTGTGGAGAATAAGAGTTGCCGCTCGCGAATAACTTTTCGGCGCAAAGTTTGGTCGCGCCGTAAAGATTGGCCGGCTCAGCCGCTTTGTCTGTTGATATCAAAATAACTTTCTTTACGCCCTGATCAATGGAGGCGTCAATAATATTTTGGCTGCCTATTATATTTGTCTGTATGGCTTCAAAAGGATTGTATTCCAGGGTCGGAACCTGTTTTAACGCGGCGGCGTGCACCACAAAATCAACATCCTTAAACGCCCGCTGCAGGCGTGGCAGGTCGCGGACATCGCCGATAAAAAAACGAAGACGTTTATCGTTCAGCTCTTCTTTCATTTCATGCTGTTTCAGCTCATCCCGGGAAAAAACTATGATTTTTCTCGCTTCGGACGACGCCAGTAAATGCCGGACAAAATTACGTCCGAAAGAGCCGGTGCCTCCGGTTATTAAAATCGTTTTATCTTTTAAGTCTTCAAAAGGCATAAATTAATTTTTTTCAAGCGATTTTAAAATCGCGCCTGAAATGTTGGACACGCTTTCATCCTCATTGACTCCGGATGTCCTTTGACCGTACATATCAATATATGCCCGTATGCCGACTTCGTCAACGCTTTTCAGAAAATTAATAACGGACTGGCCGTTCACCGAAAACCCGTTCTCAATTTTTTTAAGAGCATCACGACAGGCATCAGCGCCGTCCACCTTAAAAACGCCGCGGCAATCGCGGTACCAAGGATAACCGAAAACAACGGCCGGTTTTCCGCGTAAAATCGCCTCCGAACCCGCAACGCCGCTTATGGTTGCGACTGCCTTGGCCGACTGCGTAAGCAAGTGCGAATCGGCAGTAACCGGCACCAAACGAACGTTTTGAATCCGGGAAAGTTGGTCATAATAGCCTCTATATCTGACGGAGCCGTAATTGAGGCCCCTTTTAAACCACTGGGAAGGATGCTCTTTTACATAAATAATCCATCCTTCAGGCAAAGAAGCCGACAATGTTTTTATCATCAAAATCTGGTCAACAAACACATCCCCAAGAGGAGAACTGGTACATTCGGGCTGATAATGGAGAGGGGCGTAAATGTATTTTTGCGAAAAATCAGGTTCTGTTGACACGCGGTTATATTCTTCCCGTATGTTTTCTTTCAGTAATTTTATCGCGCGCGTAAACATCCGCTCGGCGAAATCGCCGTTTTTAAAAGACGTAAAAACAGCGTTGCTTTTTAAAAGCACGCGATTAAAAAACGAAAAGCGTTTGCGCGATTCCTTAAGATACTGCGGGGCCGCGTCTTGTCCGGTTTTAATACGGCTTTCATAAAACTCTCGGGTATTTCCGGTCAGGTCTTCCGGCGAAAATTTACGATTTTTGTTTTTTTCCATTTGGTTTTTCAATTCTGCGCTTCCCTCCCGAAAATCATCATAAATAAGCATACGTCCGGTAATCGGCATTGTGTTTTGGAGCATAACGGTTTTAATGTTTTCCGAACGGGCCAGTTCAAAAAGAAGATAGTCGTAAACAGTATGCGGAATGTAACTGAAAATAACCGCATCCGGCTTTAATTTTTTAAGCGCGCCTGACCAGTACGAAAGCATGTGGTAATACAAGTGTTTTCGCTCATCAGAGCCCATCCAGTCAAAATGCTTGTTCATCATTGTTAAAATCAGCGACTCGGTTTTATGAAATCTGCCGATAAGATCCGCGGACGGGGGATCAAACTTTTCTGAAGCAAGCGCGGGCGCGGGCTTGCCGTCCCACGCGTCGTAATGGTCATGGAAAATAACTTCAGGGAACTTTTCTTCTCCCCCGCCTTTTAAGCCGACCCAATAAGCAACCTCGTGAGACTGGGCCCGCAGTCTTGGAATCAGTTCTCTGGCCAAATCCATTCCGGTCCAAATGAGAAACAAGCGCATGTATTTTAATTTTTTATTTTTAATTCCTTTAACACGGTTCGCGCGACATTTTTCATGCTTTCCTCCCGGCTTAAAGAGCTTCCTCTGCCCGCCGAATGGTCTATGAAGGCCGGTATGCTTGCTTCTTCGTAACTTTTCAAATAATTTATTATTTCCTGCCGGCTCACGCTGAAACCCGAAACGATTTTTTCCAGGGCCTTCCTGCACGACTCAACCCCGTCCGCTTTCAACATGCCCGGGCAATGCTGAAACCAAGGATAACCGAAAATAACAGCGGGTTTCAAAAGAAGAACGGATTCCCAGGCCGCGGAACCGGCAACCGTAACTACCGCTTCGGAACGACGGATTAATTCATAAGAATTGGTGTTTATCGGTAAAATACGAACTTTGGGAATAGAGGCCATTTTTTCGTAATATCCCCGGTAGCGGTCGTCGCTATAATCTATTCCAAAACGAATCCACTGGATCGGATGTTCTTTTACATAAATAACCCAATCGCTTGGAAGAGCTGCGGAAATCGTTTCAAGCGTTAAAATCTGGTTAACAAATACCCCCCCTTCCGGACAGGTTGTGCATTCCGGCTGTACATGAAGAGGAAAATACACGAACTTTTTGTTTAAATCCGGCCGAGTTTCAAAAGCTTTATATTCTTTTTTAAGGTTTGAAAAGAATAGACGGCGGACGAAAACAACCGGAAACTTAAACAAATCCCATTTTTTTTGCCAACAAACATTCCAGATATACCGAGGCGCTTTATAAAAAAACGATAAATCGCGAATACTTTGTTTTATTTTTGGCTCCAAAAAAATCCGGTGGAAAAAAGAATAATTTCTCTTTTGCTCCATAATGGCCGACGGAACCGAGTTATAGCTTTCGCCGATTCTCGGCTCGTAATATTCCCGAATATCTTTGGCTAAATCATGAACCGAGAATTTTTGTTTTTTATTTTTATTAAACGCCTCCAAAAGATCCTTGCTTCCGTCCAAAATATCGCCACCGTAAAGTAGCGCTCTTCCGGGGATAAGGGTGTCATAAAAAGCCATCGTTTTTACGCCCAAAAAACGCGCCAATTCGTAAATAACATAATCGTAAGCAAAATGAGGCGATATCGGAAAAATAACGGCATCCGGCTTATATTTTTCAAAAACACCGAACCAGTACCCGAGCATGGCGTAGTAAAGATGCTTACGCTCGTCCGTTCCCAATCCGGCAACCGTTCTATTCATCATGGTTAAAATAACGGATTCGGCCCGATGAAATTTATTCAGTATTTCCGCGGAAGGCGGAGGAAATTCGGAAACATCAACCCCTTTCGCGGGTAAGCCGAACATGGCATCAACATAAGAATGGACGACTGTTTTTTCCGGCGCGTATTTTTCCGTGCCAGGCTGACAAACCCAGTAGACCACATCTAGACCGCCCTTTTCCAATTCTGAAATAAGGGTGCCCATGTGCGGGTCTCCGGCGGGCCAAATTAAAAAAATTTTCATAAATTTCAGCGCCTTAGATTATACGTTTTGAAAAAATAAGACTCTTTATCTTTTAACAGCTCTTCCGGCGTTCCGGTTTCCCGAATCACGCCCCCCTCAAGCACAATCAATTTATCAGAATTTTCAACCGTGCTCAAGCGGTGCGCGATAATTATTATAGTCATTTTCCCCTTGAGCCGTTCAATGGCTTTTTGAATGGCTAGTTCCGACTCGTTGTCCAAAGAACTTGTTGCTTCATCTAAAATCAATATCTGCGGATTCCTGGCGATGGCCCGGGCCAAAACAACGCGCTGGCGCTCTCCGCCGGAGAGCCGGAGCCCCCGCTCGCCAACAACGGTTTCAAGTCCATTAGGCAAAGAAACAATAAAATCATATATATTGGCGGTCCTGGAGGCGTGTTCCACATCTTGGGCGGTTAAGGACGGATTAAAAAAAGTTATGTTGTTGTAAATCGTGTCGTTTATCAAAAACGGCTCTTGAGGAACATAGGCGATGTTTCGCCTCCATTCCGGCAAACTGATGTTTGATATATTTTCGCCGTCAGCCAAGATAACTCCGTTTTGAGGACACAAAAGGCGCAAAAGCAAATCAACAAGCGTTGACTTCCCGGCGCCCGAAGGACCAATAAGGCCGGTCATGCATCCCCTTGAAATTGAAAAATTTATATCAGACAAAGTCTGTCCGGCGGGTAAGTAAGAGAAACCGACGTTTTTAAACTCAAGCGATTCTTCAAACTTAAAAAGTTTTGAACCCTCGGATTTCTCCCTATTTTGGTCTGCTTCTTTTTTGTAATCAAGAATGCTTCTAACATGCGGGACGGACGCGACCATAATGTGGATTTCCGTCTGAATCGCGTCAATGTTGGAAAAAACGCGGTTAATCGCGTAAACAATCACCGCAAAAGACGCGAAGTTGAACATCTGTGTTTTATAAAAAACGGCGAAAATTCCAAGAACAAAAAAAATCGCGATCGGCTGTAATGCAACGTTGCTAAAACTTCTAAAAATGTTAACGCGGATAGAAAGCTCTTTCATGCGCCTGAAATACTTCAGACTTCGCTGAAAAACCGGCTCTTCCGCCAGCGATGATTTTACGGCTTTCATTCCGGACACTATCTGGCTCGTAAAATGGGACAATTCTTTGTATTTTTCAACCATTTCCGTGTAAGCCAGCGCGTTTTTGTAAAAAAGAGGCCTGAAAATAAGAACAACGGAGCCTCCTAAAATAAAAGCGAGAATCGCGATAACAAAAGACACATTAAGCGCGAGAAACCCGTAAACCAAAAGATTCGTCATAATCAGTATCGCGTTGCCGATGTGAACCAGAAGCACCGAGCTGTTTCTGATGTCCGTAATCAATATCTGATCCAAATAGCCCGCCTTTTGTCTGGCGAGATATGGCCAACCGCTTTTGGTCATCGCCTTAAACAAATCGGACCTGGTGTTTTCCTCGTAATCCGCCGATATTTTAATGGAGATATATTTTGAAATAAACAAAGCGGCGGCTTTAACCACAAACATCAGCACAATAAAAATTATGAGATATTTAACCGTGTAGCTGATATGAAAATACGAAAAAAATCTTTCTATCGCCCGCGAAACGGGGTCGGTTGCCCCTCCGCCCACAACAATAGAGAAAATCGGGATAATCGCATTTATGCCGACAACCTCAAAAACGCCCCCAAGAAGGTTAAGGATGCCGAGCGTAAAAATTTGGTACCTGTACTCTCCGAAGGCCGACTTGACAATCAGAATAGCGCGTTTTATTTTATTTATTTCCGAAAACATGTTTAAAACATATAATACAATAAAACCCGCAAAAAATCCATAAAAACCCGCAGTTTTTTAGTTGACTTACAACAAGGAGTTTGATAAAATAACAGAATTATGCCGGAGAAACTTGAAGCAAAATACGGCCTGCCCCATGAAGTAAAATTCTGCAAGGTTTGCGTCATATCAAACCAGAGGCCTAATTCAACGGTGGAATTTAACCACACCAAAAACAGCAAAAAGGAAACCATAAACATTGACGAAAACGGCGTGTGCGACGCCTGTAAGGTTACGGAATTGAAAAAAGCGGTTGATTGGTCATCAAGGGAAAAGGAGCTTTTGGAACTCTGCAAACAATATAAAAGAAATGACGGGTACTACGACTGCATTTCGGCCGGCTCCGGAGGTAAAGACAGCTTTTACGCCGCGCACCAGCTCAAATATAAATACGGCATGAATCCGCTGACCATAACTTGGGCGCCTCATTTGTACACCGAGTGGGGGTGGAAAAATTTTCAGTCGTGGATCGGCGCAGGTTTTGACAATTACCTGCACACCCCGAATAGCAAGGTGCATCGTCTGCTCACCCGGCTTGCGATTGAAAACCTTTTTCATCCCTTTCAGCCGTTTATTATCGGACAAAAGGCCTTCGTTCCGAAAATGGCGACTTTGCTGAATATCCCGCTTGTATTTTACGGCGAAAACGAAGCGGAACATGGCAATCCGAAAGGAGATTCCGAAACTCCGAAAAGAGACTGGAAATACTTCGCCGTGGAAGATAAATCAAAAATATTCATCAGCGGCGCGTCGGTAGCGGATTTAAAGCGCCATTACGGCATAACCGACGCGGACTTGATACCTTATATGCCGGCGGATCCGAAAGACCTTGAGAGAGTCAAAATTGACGTCAGATATCTTGGTTATTATTTAAAATGGCATCCGCAAGGAGCTTATTACTACGCCGCCAAACACGGCGGTTTCCAGCCGTCTTACGAAAGAACGCCGGGCACATACAGCAAGTACAACAGCATTGACGACAAAATTGACGATCTTCACTATTACACCACGTTTATTAAATTCGGAATCGGGCGGGCTTCCTACGACGCATCGCAGGAGATAAGAAACAAAGAAATAACTAGGGACGAGGGTGTCGCGCTAGTAAAACGGTTTGACGGCGAATACCCGACCAGATTTGAGGAGGAGCTCTTTAAATATTTGAGCATTGACCAAAAAGAATTTCCCGAGGCCTCAAAAATGTTCGTAAACCCCGCGATGGATCGGGAATCTTTTATGCGCCTTGCCGACAATTTCCGTTCCCCCCATTTGTGGAAAAAAGTTAACGGGGAATGGAAGTTAAGGCATACGGTTTATTAAAGTTTTTTAACTTCTGGTTGCGCCTTGCTCCGCAATAAAAAATCCCCGACACCTGTGTGCCGGGAGATAATTTTTATATTTTTTCAAAAACCTGAAAGAACTGCTGCGATCTCATTGGCGTCATAAGGTCTTTTTCAGTAACTGCGGAAGAAAGTTCTTTGTGAACCCTTCGTCCTAATTTTATCTTTGTTTCAAAAGGAAGATTGACTCCGCCCATAAGCATTGGAAACGCGGTTAGGTTGGCGTCCAGAGGATTCGCGCTAATAACATTTTCTTTGTGGTGAAAACGCTTAAGCATAAGTCCGCATTGTCCAAAAAGCACTGCCAGTCCGCTGCGCTGGAAAAGATCGGATCTTTTAGGAACACCTCTTTCAATCCCGTACTCTTTTTTCAAAATAGCATTTAGGATCCGGTAAAATTTAACAAACACAGGATGTTCAACGGCCGTATTTCCGGAAAAATCAAGCTCATCTTCAGGACTGTCGTCAAGGGTAAATAAAACAGTAAAGAGGAAAGTCAGAGTCACCAAATTCCATCCCCACAATTTCCACTCAATTGTCTGTTGTAGTATGTCAAACATCCGGTTTCGCCTCCGATTTTACCTTTCCGTTCTCCGGCAAAAATACCATGGTCCAACCGCAATGTCAAATAAAAAACCGCCCCAGCAAGCGGGGGGCGGCGGTGTGGATCAGATCAGATTTTTAATCACGTCCACTACATTTTTCCCGTAAGACGGGGGATTTTGAGGATCAAACGGAATGGTGTTTAAGCGCTGTTTTTCGGCAAGATTTTTTGATTCGGGCGAACCGTCGTCCAGTAGCGCTTTCACGGCCTGGAGCAGGTCCGAGAAGCTCTCAATCAGATGCGTGCGAAAACCCGCAAATCTGTAATCGTATGAAGAAGACCCAACATCTTTATTTTCCAGAAACTCCATTATGCAAACCATTTTCTTTCGTAAAGAGCCGGCAAAGAACGTTGAGACATGCCCGGGATTAGCAACGGTAATATCGGAAACGCCTATTAGCCGCGGATCGGAATCCCTTCCGGCATCGGATATTTCTTGATTGGCGATTTCCCAGCGCCCCTCAAGAAGCGCGTCGCGTTCCTTAATGACCTGACTAAGTTCGGGCCTGTTTTGTTCGCTGGGATGAGCGCGGTAATGAATGACAACGGGTACGCCAAGAACCTTTTCTATTTCCATAATTTGGCGCAGATACCCGGCCGTAAAACCGCTGAATCCAGAGACATAGATAATAACCTCGTCCCGACCAACGAAACAGCTTCCGACGCCCCCTCGCCTGCGCTTGCGAATACCGCCTGATTTTCGCGCCTCAATGCCGAATCTGATATTCTCTATCGCCGGAATCCAGTGGTCGGGATACCCAACCGTATGAACTTGGCGATAAACCGACAATTCCGGCGCGTTCGGCGCCGAAGGCAGTATCGCGCATAGATGCAAAGCGCTTCCCATACTGCGAAGAAGCGGATCTTGGGTGCCGTTAGATGTCGGAAAATCTTCAATAAAAACTATTTTCCCGGCCAATTTAGGGTTCTGCGCGAGAAGCCCGTACGCGAATTTTGCTTCAGGCACATTGCCCGAAACTCCCAAGACAACCGCGGAAGCATGAAGCGCGACAGACCTGTGCTCTTCGGAAATCGCCGAATTCAGTCCGGGTATGCGAAGCGTCCATATGCCCTGTTCTTTTACTGATTTTTCCACAAGATCCAAAACGTTATTCGCGCCTTGGTCTCTCCCCCACAAAACAACCAGACTGCGCCTGCCAAGCATCACTCCCTCCTCCTTTGCCAGAAAAGAACTTTCTAAATTTCGGCCTCTTAAGAGGCCGTTTAACCCACGCCCACTTTAGCAGAAATATAAACTCTGTCAAGATCCACACCCGGCATAATTACCTCAAGGGCTTGACTTTTTAAAAAAGACTGCTAGAATCTAGTGAGGTTTTTTGAAATTCAATAAGCGCTTCGGGGAGCCGCAAATGACCGAAATATGGTTCGTACCGGTAGTTATACGGGTGTTATGTGTGCACGCAGTTTATCCCTGGTTTCTCAAATCAAAGATTATTCATACGGATCATTTAAGCTTCGTTAACCGGTTCACTCTGCACTATTTTTTCGCCGCTATTTTCGGTCTGATAACAGCGCTCTGGCTAGGCCAGCTTGGCTTTGACAAAACGACGCTATTCATAATTGGCATAGGCGCCGCTAATGGATACGCGGCATATTGCCAATGGAAAGCAGACCAAATCAATCTAAGTCTTGCGGCCATATACAGGTTCACGGATGACGTAATAGCCATGACATTGGGATACTGGATATTAAACGAAATACAACATCTTAACCCTAGTATGATATTTGGTCTGGTCCTTTGCTCAACGGCCGTGATAAGTTTCCCGATCGTCAACCATTTTAAGCAAGAAAACCGCGCAAAAATAATTCCTGCCAAATTTTTCGGCTATGTTTTTGCTCAAACCGCAATTTGGGGTTTTGCTAAATTTTTTATGAAGTACTTCGCGATAAACAACGTGCCGATAGGAAGCTGGGTTTTCGGCTGGTACGGCGGCGCATTTCTGATGGCGCTTGTGATTTTTTGCGTAAGCAGAACAAAAAAACGCTCTCCGGAAAAAGATAACGCAATGAACAAAGAAACTGAACCAACCACGCTTGTTCAAACCACCTTGATGAGCGCGGCAGCCGGAACGTTTATTTTCGCGGGCGTATTTTTGGGCTATTGGGCGTTAAAGCTTGCTCCTCTTACAGTCGTCAATCCGATCTTCTTTGCGGCCTCAATTACAGGACCGGCTGTTGTGGGATTATTTATGTTTGGGGAAGGTAAAAAGTACGGGCGCCTGGAAAAATTTCTGATTTTACAGACAATATCGGGCGCGATGTTCTTCGCTCTTTCATTTGGAGGCTAAAAACTCATTTTGCCGCCACGGTCGGTACGCCGACTGTAGCGGTTTTTTTATTTTCTTTTCAGTTCACCGCGCGCTGGGCACTTTTACTATCACCAACCGCGCGGTTTCGGACGAACGATGCAGATGCGGAACGCCCGCCGGAATCCAAAGCCAGTCTCCGGGACATAAAATTACTTTTTCGCCTCCTTCAATGCCCGTCCCGTAAAGTTCTTTGTCGTTAGAGTTATCTCTGACCCGAGAATCAATCAACTTCCCGCCGCAAATAAATTCCGTCTCGCCTTCCAGACAAAACCACAAATCTCCTTCATGTTTATGAATTTCTGATTCGGTCTCAACCACTTCAGAATCCTCCATTACGCCGAACGGAATTTCGCCCGCGATAAGCCTGGATTTTAACGGTTCAAGTTGTCTTTTCCCCTTTGTGGGCGTAGTTTTTAAAATTTCTTTTATTTCCTTCCCCCGTATTACAGCCCATTTTTTCATATATTGTTTTTTGTGTTTTTTTGGAAAACGCCTATAAAAACGGAGCTCCACGCGAGACTGATGGGCAAATGTTCAAACGCCGTAAGAGAGTCGGATATTTTATTAAAAAGCTGTGGCGGAAGCATTTTGTTCAAGGCGGGATCCAGCAAGTGCGGGTGTACGCCGTAATACGCTTTATATTTAAACCCGCATTTTGAAGCTGATTTTTTCAATTCTTCCGGAGTGGTTTGCCGAGGCTCCGTTTTCAAAAGAGGAGTGGACAAGCCGCGTTTTTCCAGAGGAGACCGTGCAGACTTGCTGTTAAACGCCACATTTTCCGGAAAACCGGAAATAATTTCTTTTAGATTTCTGACAAACCGATTCGCGTCTTTAAGAGACACCTGATTATATAAATCGCCCAGTTCTTTTATAAGTTTAAGCGCGTTTTTATTCTTAACCTCCTTTTCCGTTCGGAAACCTACGCTTTTCATATTAAATAAGCGGTTCCTTGCGGATACCAGTAGGTAGCCGTTGGGTTTTAATAAATCGCCCGCGATTTGAAAAAAAATCTTGTCGTCCGGCAAATATCCTATCAAGCCCATGGCGGTAACCACGTCAAATTTTTTACCGAACATCATTTTCCTTCCAATTTCTCCGCGGAGAAATTGTATTCTCGCCCTAAATTTTTTGGGAAGTTTTTTAAGATTGTTCTCGGCTATCTCAATCATTTTCCGGGACTGGTCTATACCCAAAACATTATGGCCGTCTCGTCCCAGCCGGAACGCCAAATCCCCTCCTCCGCAGCCCAAGTCGGCTATTTTCAGCCCCTTTTTGTTCAGGCCGGATATGAATTTTGAAACTATTCTTACGCGATGCGTTGCAGTTGGATAATTGTAGCCACTAGCGTCGTAGCCCCCGATTATCCACTCGCTCGCGTTATTTTCAAAATATTCAAAATATTCCTTAATCCCAACCATATCCGAAATATTTATACATTTTTTTTGCCCTAACCAAAAGGTCTTTTGGCAGTTCGGGGGGTTTTTCACTAAGGTTTTTATAATTCCGGACCTCGTGCAAAGCCTTTTCGGTCATTGACGACGATTTCATGTTTAAAAACGAGTTGACTTCTTTAAGCGTTTTTCTGGGATCGTTAATAAGATCTTCGAATCTAATCGTCATCAATCGGCGTTTTTTATTTTTTATTTTTTCGAGCGACTTGGCCATATTTTCGGCAAGAACACACCAATAAAAAAGCGCCCGCTCATACTCCGAATATTCAATAAACTGCTTTGCGTCTTTGGGCTCTATCCAGCAGGGCACATAAAACGGCCTGCCTTTGGCGGTTATCCTGTAGTAAACCCTGGAATGAGGAGGGTTGATAAGCTGTTTATCGGACCACCACCCTTTTTCTTTTATCTGGCAGGCCACATCCGCCCCCTTCCTTACGACGTGAATAACCTTGCAATCCGGAACGAAATCAAAAATTGCCGGGAGATTAAACAGCGGGGAATTGGGTATCACCAAAAGCAAAGTCGGCTTATTTTTTTTGACGAAATCCGCGACATCCGAGCGGGTTTTCAAGTTGACCAGCCGTGAAAAAATTTCTTCGGGTATTTTTTTCGTCCAAATACTGCTGGCGTCCCCGGGCCTGAAGTTGGATTTTCGCAATAGCACCGTGTCGTTCATTAACTCGTGAAGATAAGAAACGAACATTTCCTTACCCAAAGTTTTGTCCATCGCTCCGATCTTGGTAAGTATCGGCAGTAAATCAAGAACCCACGGCTCTTCGGAGTGTTCAACGTTATGGTTTGTCGCCAGCAAATTACCCAGGGTCGTTTTACCGGAGCGGTATAGACCCGTTACAATCACGGTTTGGAAATTCAAATAAAATTTACCCGACGGAAAGGAATATTTAACTTTTGAACTCATTCTTAATAAAATAAGGCGAACTAAACAGTTTGCAAGCCGCCATCCACCTCTTTTAATAACCCTAAAATCTGTTTTTGAGACAATTTTCTGGCAAACTCCGAAGAGTAGCTCCTGTTCGCTTTTTTGCGCTGGCCCGTATATTGGCTTTTGTGATTGTACCCCCAAACATCTTCACGAGGCGTCAAAACATACATTTCTTTTGTTTCCAAAACACTCTCTGCTTCGTGGTGCGCTAAAAGATGTTCGTGTTTTTTTTCTCCTTTTCGCAGTCCCATAATTTTGGTCTTTATCTCGGAGGGATTTTTCCCAAAAATTCCGGAGTAATGCTTGATGGCGGATTTCACCAAATCGCCGAGTTTTATTGCCGGCATTTTTAAAACAAAAATTTCCTGTCCCTTGGTAAGAACCGCCGCCAGCAAAACAAGATTAACCGCTTGAGGAATGGTCATCACGAAACGGGTCATATTCGGGTCGGTTACCGTTACCTGGCCATTTTTCAAAATTTGATTTTTAATCAGCGGAAGAATGCTTCCTGAAGACCCGAGAACGTTTCCGAAACGAACACAGGTGTACTTGGTCTTGGTGTTTCCGCGATAATAATACGAATTCAAAATCAACTTTTCGGCCATCAGTTTGGAAACCCCCAGCACCCCTTCCGGATTTGCCGCCTTGTCGGTTGAGATCGCAACAACTTTTTCAACACCGGAATCCCTTGCCACGCTAATTATATTTTGCGTTCCCAAAATATTGGTGGCTACCGCCTCAAAAGGGTCGTTATCGCAAATATCAACGTGTTTCATGGCCGCGGCATGAAAAACAACATCTATGTTTTCCATAGCGAGCCGTAGCCTGCTTTTGTCTCTTATGTCGCCTATTATAAAACGAACTAAGTGGTTTTTTTCGGGACCAAATTCTTGCTTAAGTTTATAGTGGGCATATTCGCTTCTGGCAAAAACCCTTATGGTTTTTGGCTCAAAAGTGGCTAATTGGCGCACAATTTCGGAGCCAATGGAACCGGTGCCCCCCGTAACCAAAATGCTTTTGCCTTTAAATTCTTTATTAAAATCGGTCATGTTTATACCCCGTCTATCTTATAACCTTTTACCGTCTCGGCAAGTTTCCGGCAAATATATTCGGTATCGGATTTCTCAAGCCCAATATAAAACGGCAGGGCGACGGAAGAACTGCTTATTGCTTCAGACACGGGAAAATCTCCTTCCTTAAAACCAAAACCTTTGCGATAAAAATCAAAAAGATGAATTGACGGGAGATAGGGCTTGGTCGCAATGCCGAACTCCGCCATTTTTTTAATAACTTCGTCCCGGTTGATTTGCGGATTTTTAATACGCGCCACGTAAAGAAACCAGGTGTGGGTATTATCCGGATGCGTTTCGGGCGCGATCAATAAATCATCATATTTTTTAATTTCTTCCTCGTACCAACCGGCTATTTCCCGCCGTTTTTCTATAACGCCGGCGAGCTTTTTCAGCTGTCCGATTCCCAAAGCCGCGCCCATTTCGGTAATGCGATAATTATAGCCCAACATTTGGTGGTCCAACCATTGCATATTTTGAGCCCGCCCCTGATTGCGAAGACTCCGGCATAGGCTGTCAATTTTTTCGTCGTTGGTTACAATCATTCCGCCCTCGCCCGTTGTCATTTGTTTATTCGGATAAAACGAGAAGGCCGCCGCGTCTCCGAAAGTCCCGACTTTTTGGCCTTTATGTTCCGCCATAATGCTTTCGCAGGCGTCCTCTATGACTTTTAAATTATGGCGCTTTGCCAGCTCCGTAATTGGACGCATGCCGCACGACTGTCCGAATATATGAACCGGCAATATGGCTTTTGTTTTCGGTGTTATCTTCTTCTCCGCCTCTTTCGGGTCCATGTTAAAAGTCAGCGGGTCAACATCCGCAAAAACGGGCTTTGCCCCCATATATAAAATCGCGTTAGCCGAAGCGACAAAAGAAAAAGGCGAGGTGATTACCTCATCTCCCTCTTTAATACCGAGAGCAATAAGCGCCAAGTGAAGCGCCGCGGTTCCGCTTGAGACGGCGCTGGCATATTTTACGCCCAGCATTTCGGAAAACCTTTTTTCAAATTCCTCAATCTTAGGTCCGATGCTCAAAGTGCCGGAACGAAGAACTTCAAGAACAAGTTTTTCTTCTTCCTCGTCAATATAAGGCTTGGCCATTTGATATTTTTTTTCCATTTATCTTATTTTTGCGGACGTTTTTTAACCACGCGCGCCGGAACCCCGAAAGCGATAACGTTTGACGGCAAGTCTTTTGTAACCAAACTATGCGCCCCGACAATCGTGTTTTCGCCGACGGTAACGCCGGGCATCACAACACTGTTTGCGCCGATACAAGCCCCTTTTTTCAAAACCACGGGTCCGTTTTTACCGCTTATGGTATCGGCCGACATTATGGAGCAATGGGGGCCGATCTCAACATTATCTCCAACTGTAACGCCGTTATGCGCGAAAATTACGACAAAAGAGCTAATGTCGGTATATTTGCCCAGCTTTAAATTTTCCGGATGCAAAACCTTCCAATGCCACTTGGTAAGTTCGTGATGTTTAATTTTAGGAATTTTCCATTTTTTAAATCTCTGATTCATATTTTTGATCTTAATAAGTTATTTTTTTACCTAGTAGCTTCAGCTCAAGATTAACACTTTCCAAAATTTTGGCAATCCTTAAGCCGGTTTTCCCGTCGCCCCACGGGTTTTTGACTCCGGACAAAAACTTTTTATATTCCTCGTCTTCCAGAGATTTTTTAATGGCGTCAAAAATTTCATTTCTGTCATATCCGACATCAATCACGTTTTGCCCCCTTTGGCGTCCTTGCTGGCGGGTCCCGATATTTACAACGGGAACCTTAAACGACGAGGATTCAATGCAGGCTCCCGAAGAATTTCCGACCCAAACCACGGCTTCCCTTTCAGAAGCCAGAAATGTTTTATACTCCAGACTGGGAAATATATGGAACAAAGGATTATTTTTTTCTTTTTCTATTACCGCTATCATTTCTCTGCCTCCGGCATCGGAATTCGAATATATTGCGACAACCGGCAAACCTGTTTTTTTTACCGCAGAAATCGTCTCTTCCATCTGATTGGCGGCGTTCTCAACCTCTTCGCTTACCGGATGTTGTGTCACAAGAATAAATTTGTCTTCCTGTTTCAGTTTCAGCTTGCGGTAAAGTTCTTCCTTTGTCGGCAGTTCCTCATTTAAAATAATATCCAGAGCCGGAGCACCCACAACATGAATACGCCACTCCTCTTCGCCCATTTTTTCAATACGTTTTGCTGACTCGTCCGTTGCCGGAAAATGGATACTTGCAAGCTTGATTATGGCGTGGCGGGCAATTTCATCTACGGTTGATGTTTTTTCTCCACCGTGAAGATGCCCCGTTGGAATTCCCAGATATAAACACGCGACAGCCACGCAGAGCATTTCCACCCTGTCGCCAAGGATTAAAACAAAATCGGGCTTGTTTTCGTTAAATTCCAGCGCTAATTTGTTTAAAAAATCTCCGGTAAATTTAGCCGCGCTTTCTCGGTTGTCTTTTTCGAATACCGCTTGAACCGGAACTACTTCCGGAAATTCCTTTCGGATGTGATTAATGGTTTCTCCGAATTCCGGCATAAGATGCATACCAGTCGCGTAAAGTTTGAGTTCCAGTTTGTCGCTCGCCCTTACGGCTTTAAGCACCGGCGTCATCAGCCCGAAATCAGCCCTAGTGCCTGAAACATAAGCAATTTTCTTTTTTTTCATGTGAAATGCTCCGTTTTAATCAGTTCGTCTTTTTGAATATCGGCTTTGGCCACGGCGCCGACTATTTTATAAAAATGCTTGGGTTGCATACCCGTTCCGGGACGTTTTATGGTTAAGTTTTCAACGGAAAACTTCTCCCCCGCTTTAATATCGCGCGAAGCCACGACGCTTTTTCTGGCGACACTCATATATTGCAACTCTGGCAAAAGCGGTTTCTTTTCGGGCGAGCCCATTAAGATTTCCGCGTCTTCAGAAGTCATGCCCATAACCTGAATCGTTTTTTCAAAATCTTTCGGCATCTTTTTAAGCACGGACACCATCTCCTTAAACTCACCCGGCTGGGTGGAAGCCACGTGATCGGGCCCCGACATGTTGCGATCAAGCGTAAAATGCTTTTCTATCATGCAAGCGCCTAACACAGCCGCCAAAGCAGATGCCTGATAGCCAACCGTATGGTCGGAATACCCGATAACAGTCCTCAGTTCCTTCATAAAAGTCTGCATCGTGCGAAGATTTACGAATTCCGGAGCGCAAGGATAATCGGTAGTGCAGTGAAAAACCAAAATCTGGTCGTTGCCGGCTTTTTTTATCGCTTCCACGGCTTCTTTCACTTCCTCCAAGTTAGACATGCCGGTTGATATAAGCATCGGCTTTCCAAACTTCGCGGCGTATTCCAGAAGCGGAAGATTCGTCAAATCCCCGGATCCGAACTTAAACGCCGGAACGTCGTAATGCTGAAGTAAATCAACCGATTCCATTCCGCCATGCGGAGTGGAGATGAAAATAATTCCTTTTTCTTTCGCGCGTTTAATTAGCGCCGGATACCAGTCTTCTTTAAGCTCCAACCTTCTTAACATTTCAACTTGCGAATCTTCTTTGCCGATATTTCTTTTTTGATAGTCGGCCATCTTTCCCGCGGAGGTCACCACCTGTTCCGCGCGAAAAGTCTGAAATTTCACCGCGTCCGCCCCCGCGTCAGACGCGGCGTCAATCAGTTTCAAAGCCAAGTCAAAACTGCCGTTATGATTAACCCCCGCTTCGGCAATGACAAAAACCGGATGTTCTTTTCCAACCAAACGGTCTCCTATTTTTAACGCGCGGGGTTCGGTTTTCATAATTTTTGATATTGGCCGGTTTTAAATGCCTTTTCAAGAGCAAAAAGGGTTCTTAAATTTTTGGTGTTTTCTTCAAACGAAAAAGGGTATTCGGCCCGACCGTGCACGGCGTCCAAAAACGCCTTGATTTCATCGTTATACATTTCCTCCTCGTTCACATACCCTTTTTCGGGATTGCCCTTCGGCACCGGAATAACGCTCGTTGATTTGGAATCGGTATCATAAACTTTTATTTGGTGGTCAAACCTTTCCCAATCAAGCACACCCTCCGTTCCCAAAACACGCAAAGTGCGTGCGGGTTTTCTGGAAATAACATCAACCAGCACGTTGCCCAGTATCCCGTTTTCGTATTTTAGGCTGGCTAAAATAATATCATCGGCATCCATATCCAAATCCGAAACCTTGCCGATAATTCCGGAAACATCGGATGGGTTGGATCCTATAATCCAGTTAAGCCAAATCAGCTCAAAGGGCAGCATTTCACGGCACGCTCCCGTTTCTTTTTTTGAAAAATAAACCTCGCGATAATCCTCCCACGGATGCCAGTCCGGCAAATACTGCCCCATGTTGTACTGGAAGGCCAGAATCTTCCCTATTTTTCCTTCGCCAAGAATTTTTTTAATCATTTTAATCGGCCTGTAAAAACGAAATGTGCAGGACGGAGCCATAACAATGCCTGAATCTTTGTTTTCAAAAATCTCTTTATATCCGTCTTCGGACGTCGGATGCTCAACAAAAAAATGTTTTTTGCGGGATATGGCGTACCTGATGTAATCTCCGTGCGTGTCGGGAGGAGAAGAAATTATAAGAGCGTCAAAATCATTTGGTGAAACTTTCTTATAATCATCAACGGTTTTTATTCCGTATTTTTCTTCCGCTTCTTTTCGTCTTTCAGGCGTAGGATTATATCCCACAATATCCTTTTCGTTATTCGCGAAAAGATTGCGGATCCTTCTTTTGCCCATTGATCCCAGGCCGACTATTAAAAATCTTGTTTTCATCTTTTTTTAATTATAGTTTTAATTTTATTTTTATTTTTATAGAGCAATTCGGCCAAAGCCCAGTCTTCGGGCGCGTCCAGATCAACCGAACGCCATTTGTCGCAAACAACAGCCTTGGTGTTTTTGGTAATGATGCTTTTTTCTTTTAATAGCGCCGGAGTTTTTACTATATAAACAAATCCGTTCAAAAGATATGCCTCTCTCCATGCTTGGATATTGGTTGATTTAACCTCCGTTTTGTTCGCTAAAATAATGTTTTGTTTGTTATTCAGCCAATAAAGGCGCGGATGGGTTGGCGTCACAGTAAGAGCGGTTGTGGCGTCGGTTTGTTTCATTAAATTCCAACACGCGTTTACGTCCTTTTGCTCTACCAAGGGCGAGGTAGTTTGCAGAATCATAACATGGGTCGGTTCGTATCCTTCGTCTTTGTTTAACCTGTTCAAAAGATGGATAATCGCGTCAACAACCTGCGCCTTGTCGCCGGCGAGTTTCCGTGGACGGAGATATGGCGTCTCGGCGCCGTATTTTTTTGCGATTGATAAAATTTTCTGCGAATCGGTATCAACAATCACTCGGTCAATCCACGGATTTTTTTTGGCATGCGAAATCGCGTAAGCGATCAGCGGTTTACCCAAAAACTTTTTTATGTTTTTGTTTTTAATTCTTTTAGAACCGGAGCGGGCCGGTATGATTGCGAGAAGCTCTTTTTTCATCAACTTACTTGGTGTTTTAATTTCCACTCGCCGTTAATTTTTTCCCAAAGATGCGGCGGCCTCCATGAATCAACCACCTCCCAAAAATGTTTTTCGTCAATATCCAGATATTCCAGAAATTCTTTAAAATATTTCTTGGGAAACTCGCCGTCATAACGCCTGACCAGCGCCACGCCTTCTTCACGGGTTATATGACCGTCCCGTATTTCATGCGCCGCATCGGATGTTGCTCGTCCTATTCCGAATTTTATGAATGCCAGATAAAAATGAAATCCGTCGGTTTTGTCATCCAAGCTCGCGTATTTTGAATACGTCCCTTCGGAACGGCCTTCTTCGTTCGCGGTAAACCCGGTATATTTTTGGGCGTAATAAAAATTTTCCTGCGGCACCCATTTTTTATAATAAGAGAGCCAGTGCATCTGGGCGCCCAACTTTTCAATGTCCTCTTTTTTGGGAGGACGGTAAAAATCAAAAGACGGATCTTTGATTTCTTCTTTAGAAAAAATTCCCATCTCATTCCCCGCTTTCAGAAGATCGTCCACTCCCCTGCCTTTGTAATAAAGATCATTCCAATCGTCCGTTGATTCGTAGGGTTTTTCCGCGTTTTTAGCAAACCCGCTGTATTCGGCCTCTCCATTCTCGCCGTAAAACATAAGCGGTATCCCGAACTTTACCGCCATCTGAAAACCATAAGTTTTTTGCCCATAGCCAAACGGCTGCCAGGCGTCGCCCGCGACCTCAAAAGCGACGCGAGAGAGTTTCCTGTGCAAAATCCCGTTTGGAAAACAATTCAGGGCGGTAAAGCCGGATTTTACGAAATTTTGAAAATTTTTCCATCCGATATCGGTGTATATAAACGGCGCCCAGGTTACGCACAAAGGGTGCATTCCGTATTTTGTTTTTAAAAGATGCGCGGTGTATCCGCTGTCTTTGCCTCCGGAGGAAGGCACTAAAACATCATAACTCCCGTCCGAAGAACGGTATTTATCGCAAACCTCGGCCAGTTCTTTTTCGCGGCTCTCCCAGTCAATTTCATTATGTTTCCTCCGGGCATAATGGCAGGCGGAGCAGACGCCGTTTTCGTCAAAAGTAAGCCGGGGCCGCTGGTTGGACACAACGCATTTGGCGCAAAATTTCACTTCTTTGGGCTGATTTTCCAGCTGTTTATCTAATTTTTTAGCCTCGGGCATCTAAATAATTTTAATGAAATTTTTAATAATTTCAAGACCAAATTTCCCGCTTTTTTCGGGATGAAACTGACAGCCGTAAATGTTTTTTTCATAAATAGCCGAGCAAAATTCAAAACCTCCGTAATTTGACATTGCAAGTGTGTTTTCTTTGCTTGACGGTTTAAAAATATAAGAATGAACGAAATACATGTCAATATTTTTGTCCAATTTATCAAAAATTGTTTTATTCCAGTCGTCCTTTTTTGGCGGACATATTTTGTTCCAGCCGACGTGAGGGATTTTTTCTTTCACTGTTTCAGGAAATTTAACCACTTCGCCTTTTATTAAATCCAGCCCGTCAAAAACGCCGAACTCATAGCCCTTGGAAAGCATTAACTGCGCCCCCAAGCAAATTCCCAGAATCGGCTTTCCTGAACCCGCGAATTCTTTAATGCCGTCCGCAAGGCCTCTTACTTTCAGACCATTCATGCCCGCTTCAAATGCCCCCACTCCCGGCAAAACGACGGCGTCGGCTGAACGCAAACCCGAAAGCTCGTCGGTAATAAAAGCGCTGTCGGTAAAAAGACCAAGCGCTTTGGAAATGCTGTATAGATTGCTCAAGCCGTAATCAATAATCGCGATTTTAGGGCTCTTTTTCATAATCTGACATTAATCTTTTTACTATAAAGATGCCGTTTAAGTTCCTCGGTTGAAAAATTTTTATAGTGAAGCGAGGAAGAAAGGGCGACGGCGTCGGCTTTATCTTTCAAAATGACGCCTTCAACAGTTTGAAAATTTCCCGCTCCCCCATGAGCTATAACCGGAATGGGCGCCCATGAGGTAACGGCGGACACCAGTTCCGATTCGTATCCGGCTCCCGTGCCGTCCCTGTCAATTGAGGTAATTAAAATCTCGCCAACACCCAAATCCACGCCTCTTTTCGCCCATTCTACGGCGTCAATTCCGGTTTTTTCTCTCCCCCCATCGGTATAGGCTTCCCATTTTCCCGCGCCGACTTTTTTCGCTTCAATAAATAACACAATGCATTGCGAACCAAAAATCTTTGATGCTTCTTTTAAAAAATCGGGGTTTTTTACCGCATGGGTGTTAATAGCAACCTTATCCGCTCCCACCCTAAGAGCGTTTCTAATATCCTGAATGGTTCTGATTCCTCCGCCAACCGTAAATGGAATAAAAATATCGCGAGAAACCGATTTTAGAAGTTCAAAATCAAAATTTCTCTGATATAAACTGGCGACGATATCCAGATAAATAATCTCATCGGCCCCATCTTCGTAATAGCGCCCCGCGAGCTCCTCCGGATTGCCGACAATCCTCAACGCTTCGGTATGCACCGGCTTTACCACATTCGGCCCTTTTACATGAAGCAGAGGAATAATTCGTACATTTTTTGCCATCGCCATTACGAACTCTTTTTAATTATAAGGGTGCCGTTGAGCAGCAGGGCGTCTAAATCGGATTCTGTAAATGTATGCCAGGCGTCTTCGGCGTTCCTGACAATCGGCTCGCCGTGCAAATTAAACGAGGTATTTAAAAGAGCGCCGACTCCGGTGGCCTTTTCAAATTCCTGAATCAATTCGTAGTATTCGGGATTCGCTTCCTTTTCCAATATCTGCGGGCGCGCGGTAAAATCAGCGGGATGAATCGCGGCTTTAAGGTGCTCGCGGCCCAGGGGCGTGGTGTCAAAAGCCAAAGTCATAAAAGGCGATTTCAAATTCTTGGGATTTACCAGATAGTCTTTGGCGCGATAGTCCAGAATTGACGGCGTAAAGGGCATCCAAAAATCGCGGTATTTTATCTTATCATTAATCGTACGGATATTATCAAAATTAGACGGATGACAAAGAATGGAGCGATTCCCCAAAGCCCGGGCCCCGAACTCGCCTCTGCCGACACACCTCGCCACAATCTTGTTTTTAACCAATAAGTCCGAGATTTGCTTATTTGACGCGCCGTAAACCACCTCGTATTTGTCCGCAATATTATATTTCGCGATAAGTTCTTTTATTTCGTCATCGGTTATGGCGTAGCCCAGATAAACATTAGTTGGCGTTTTTGGAGCAACCCCTTTTTCTGCTGAAACTGCAAATGCCGCGCCGATAGCATTAGACTCGTCTCCGCCCGAAGCCGGCACAAAAAAATGGTTTAATCCGTCAATTTCACCCAAAGATTTATTCGCCTTAACGTTCATCGCGAGTCCTCCGCTATAAACAAGAGAATCAACCCCGAGATGCTTCAAAACGTTTTTCGCCCAATCCACGATAACTTCCTCCACCCATTTCTGGAGACCTCCGGCAACGCCGTCAAAACGAACCCCCTCCAGCTTGTCTTTGAAATAAAAATACATATCGGATGGCTTTTTGTCCCACTTAAAATCAATGCCGTCCGTAACCAGAGTTTCTTTAAATACTTCATAAGCCGGCTTTGAAATGTAATCTTTGGCGTAAGGGGCGAGGCCCATGACCTTGTATTCGTGTTCAAACGGCTTCATTCCCAAAAGGAGCGTCATATAACGATAAATCCTCGCCAGATTGCACATGGCCGTGCCGTGAACTTTTGTCAGTCTTCCGTTTTCGGCAACATAAACCGAGGCGTTTTCGCCGTCTCCCCAGCCGTCGGCGGTGATTACCCCGATTTTTTTTGAACGATCAACGGGTGAAGCATAATAAGCGTATGAAGCGTGGCACAAATGATGGTTGATGAATAAAACTTTTTCTGGGCTTATGCCTATTTGCCTCACTATGGCATTCACTCTTTCCTTATTAAATGCTTCACCCCATTTCTCTTTCGGTTCCGTTTCCATAAACCCGAAATCATATTTAGCGGTATCACTGAAACGCTTGTCCTTCATTATGTCTTCCCAAAAAGAAGATGTTTTATTTTCAAGCAAAACAGGTTTCCAATATTCATGCATTTCTCGTAAATAGTCCGGGATTTTAAATCTCGTTATTCTTTTTATTTTTATATCAACCGGGTCTAAAAAGTTTCCGGTGTATGCGACAAAATCAATTTCTTCCGGCTTGATGCCGGTGAGTCTTAAGGCCTCGGGCACGGTGTCAAACGGGTACCCGACATCGTTTTTTTCCCTCGAAATGCGTTCTCTGGATGCCGCGTATAAAACCTCGCCGTCTTTTACTAAGGCAGCCGTGGCATTATGGTCTTCGTTTATTCCAAGTATAATCATGCGGATTTAAAATTTATTTAAAGCTTACAACATTGCTAAAGCCCAGTCAACGTGTTATATTTTCGAATAATGACTTCTAGGGAGACGAAAATATGCCTTTTTCTGCAAAGACGATTCGCTCCGATCGGCCACACGATGGCCGTTATTCTGAATAAAAAATACGGCGTTGAACAATTTTGCGGATACGTGAGCATGCGCTCAAATCTTGAGTTATTAAAATCCAGCAAGAACCCCCGCTACACTAAATTAATATTGGACGAGGACATATACAAATTCTATAAAACCGAGTCCGTAGATTTAAATTATCTAAATTTGCTGGAAAAAGAATACGGCATACCTAATTTGTGGCCCTTTGTTGATTCCGACCGCATCGTGCGCCACGGTCTCTTTTTAAGGGAGTATCCGTACGATTTTCCGCTCCACAGCCATGAAGATATGCTGAAATTAACGCAAGTTTACGCAAAAGCTGCGATTCAATTTTTAGAAGAAGAAAAACCGGATGTAATCATTTTTCCGGTCATTGAGGGTTTAACCACCCTGCTTTTGTATCATATCGCCCAAAAGAAGGGCATTAAAACATTGTTTATACAAACAAGCCGCGTAGGCAACAAATATACCATCACCGAACAATACGACGACTTAAGCTATGTGCGGCAAACTTTTGAAAAGCTAAACAAGGGAGATGCCTCCTGTCCGGAATACCGCAAGCTGGCGCAAAAATTTTTAGCGGACTTTCGCGACAAACCGGCGTCCCACGAGCCGACGGATGTCCCTTCCCAAAGACCGATTACAAGAAAACAGCAATTCGCTTTTTTGTCTCCGCGCAAAATCGGCACGTCAATTTTCTGGATAATAAAAATATTTATTGATTATCTGCAAGACGCTTTCAGGGACGATCACACAAAAATAAAACCGTGGCATCATGTCTTTGACCGGACCAAAAGAAAAATACGGGTGCTGGTCGGATTTGAAGATTTATACGACGAAGCTGATAAAAACGAGGATTTCGCTTTTTATCCTCTGCAAAAAGAGCCGGAAATATCCATAACTTTGTTTGCCCCATTTTTTAAAGACCAGTTGTGGCTAACCCGGCAAATAGCCCGTTCGCTGCCGATTCACTATAAACTTTATGTAAAAGAACATCCGTCAATGTTCAGTTATCGTCCCAGAAAATATTACAAAGAACTTAAAAAAATACCCAACGTAAAATTAATCAGGCCCTCGGTGTCAAGTTTTGATCTGACAAAAAACGCGAAGCTCATAGCCACAATTACCGGCACCGCCGGATGGGAAGGAATATTGCTGAAAAAACCGGTAATCACGCTGGGCGACGTGTTTTATAGCGCGCTCCCGATGGTTAAAAATTGCAAAACCATAGAAGAGCTTCCTTATATCGTTAAAACGCAGTTGGAAAATTTTAATTACGACGAAGAAAAACTTATTAATCTTATAACCGCCATTTACAGGGAAAGCGCTCCCTTGGACCTGTCGCAAATATGGGACATAGAAGGAGGGAGCCAGGCGGAAAAAAAAGAGGAGGAGATAATGCCCATTGTGGATCTGATTGCCGAAAAATTAAACCTGAAAGCAATATGATCCGGGAACACTCGGATTTGTTGAAAAAAATATCCGGCATCCCGGGCAGCGTTTCAAAAAAAGAGGCGATATATCTCTATAATCTGGCAAAAAAATGCAAAAGCGGAGTTATTGTTGAACTCGGCTCGTGGTACGGAAGATCAACGATATGTCTCGGGTTGGGATCCAGGGCGGGATACGGCGTAAAAGTTTACGCCATTGACCCTCACACCGGAAGCCCGGACCAGCGCACCTACCAAAAAGTAAACACTTTTGAGACGTTTAAACAAAATATCAAAAATGCCGAGCTTGAATCCGTGATTGAGCCGGTTGTCGCCACATCGGAGGAAACGGCAAAAAACTGGGACTTGCCGATAGAACTAGTGTTCGCGGACGCAAGTTATTACGACTACGAAGAAACAAAAAAGGATTTTTTCCTGTGGTCAAAATTTTTAACGGAGGGAGGAATTTATACCATGCACGGCACCGTGCCTTCCGTATCGGGCATTTTGGAGGGAATTCCCCTGCATGGCTGGGAGGGGCCGAGGAGATTTTTGAAAGATTTTATTTTCGGCTCTAAAAATTTACGAGTTATTGCGGTAAAAGGAACAATAACCGCGATCCAAAAAACACAAAAATTGACGGCTCTAGATAAAATAAAAAATCGCGCCTTTCAGCTAAAAAGCGCGCTTCTTCGTCTTAACTATAGAATATATTTAATATTCACCTCTCTGCCCTCGCCCGTCAAAAAAACACTCAAAGCAATTTTTCACGCTTAACATGTTCTAAATCGTGTTCGGCCATGAGGCGGACGAGATCCTTAAACGCGGTTTTGTGTTTCCAGCCAAAAACTCTTTCGGCTTTTGAAGAATCTCCTTGTAAAAAATCGACTTCGTTGGGCCTAAGGTGGGCGGGATTAACTTCAATAACAACTTTTTTTGTTTTACGGTCAATCCCTTTTTCTTCCAGCCCACCCCCACCCCATTCAATATCCATCCCGAAAAATTTAGCGGCTTCCTCGGCAAATTCCCGAACGGTGTGCATTTCACCCGTGGCAATCACAAAATCGTCGGGCTTGTCTTCCTGAAGCATGCGCCACATTGCCTCAACATAGTCTTTGGCAAAACCCCAGTCCCTTTTGGCATCCAAATTTCCAAGTTGAAAACGTTCCTGAAGTCCGTGTTTAATCTTCGCGAGCGAGATGGTAATTTTTCGCGTCACAAAATGCTCTCCTCTCCTCGGGGATTCGTGGTTAAACAAAATCCCGGAGCAAATAAATAAGCCGTGCTTGTTTCTGTAGCCGGTTACGTAATCTTCGTGGGCTTTTAACTTCGCCCGTCCATACGGGCTTACCGGCTGAAACAACGAGCCTTCATTTTGCGGAGGATTGGTTCTTCCGAACATTTCGGAGGTTGAGGCCTGGTAGATGCGGGCTTGAGGGCATACTCGCATCGCTTCATTTACCAGCCGTCCCACCCCGTAGTAATTAACTTCCGAAGCCTCTTCCGGACACTGAAAAGAAATGCCGACATCCGATTGGGCGGCTAAATTATAAATTTCGTCCGGCTTGGAAATTTCAAGCGCGCGCTCAATCGACGCGCTGTCGCGCATATTGCCGTATATAATTTTAATTTTTTCCAGCTTACCGGGTTCCTTAAAACGAATCATCGGGTTATTGCTCGTCCTTCTCACCAAGCCATATACATCGTACCCCTTACCAAGCAAAAACTCCGCCAGATAAGAGCCGTCTTGGCCCGTTATTCCTGTGATAAAAGCGCGCTTAGACATGTCATTAAAAAATAAACTTTAATAGGTATTCTGTCAATCTTTGTTTTCTTTTCCAAAATAGCCGTTTAGGTTGAAAATGTGCCTCCCTGCGGGACTTGCGACCAAACTTTTCATCAAAACATTCATCGCTATAATGACTTGGCGCGGATCAATATCGGGTTCTTTCAATCGTTCATAACATTGGCGCGAAAGCTCTTTTCGCAGTTGGGCGTCCTCGCCCAGCCGTTCAATTTTCCGCGCGAGATCGTCGGCATTCTCCGGCTCAAACGTCAGGGCGCTTTTACCCACCGACCACGCAAGTCCGGTGCCGGAAGGCACAATTGTCGGAAGTCCGAACACCATGGCCTCGACCAAAGAAATAGCGGAGGTGAAATACGCGCCCCATCTCGGCAGCAAATAAATATCCGCCTGTTTCATATACTCCAAAAATTGTTCACGCGATAACCACCCGGGAAATTCCACGTGTTTTTCCAAACCAAGGTCTTTGACCATCTGACGCACTTTATCTTCTTCGGGACCCGACCCCCCCAAAATCAGCCTGAATTTTTCTTTGTTTTTGACCTTCGCAAATCCCGCAAGCATCAAATCGTATCCCTTCCCGGCCGCCATTCGACCGGAATAATACAGTATGACCCTTTCATTTTTTCCGACCCTGTTTCGGTACGACCATTCCGTAATCCCCGCGTTTTTCATGGTTTCCACCATCGGATATGTATCGCCGATCAAAAGAGTTCGCGCGGCGGGTTTCAATCCAAACTTATAATGCACCCGGTTAAGAAGCGGGTTTATCCCGGAAACAAAATCCACACAGGACGCAAGGCGCGTGAGAATAAATCGATCAATAAACCAGCGTATCTTTTTTTTGACGCCCGTTAAAATGTTTGTAAAAGAAAATTTCTTCCGCGCTTGCCCTTGAAAAATCTGGGAAACATATTCGTCCATGACCAACGGGGGGCGGATGAGATGCGCGAATACCGGACGCTTGCCGCCGAGCAAGCGGTATAGTCCCGCGCCGTACATAAACTGGCCGTCGATGTGAAAAATGTCGCAATTATTTTCGTGTTTTTTTAAAATCTTAAAAACATTCCAGTGAATCGGCAACAAGTGAGGAGAAATGACGCGCTCTTCAACCAGTTTAAAAGGCATTGGTTCTTTGAGATCGTTGAAACCGGAAAAAACGGTAACGCACGTTACGTCATTTCCCAGCTTCATCAGTTCTTTCATCATATACGTAAGTTCAATGACGGAGCCCGCGGCCGTGTTGGCGCTCTTCATTTTTGACGTGACAAAATAGATCTTCATGAGCCTAGATGACAAACATATATTTTTGTGCCATTATGGACTATTATGGACAAAATTTTTCATAAAGGCAAGCTTATCGGCATCAAAATAACGAAACTGGGTAAAAAAACACAGCCAATTACCGACGCGAAAGAATATATGCAGTTTTTGACCATCAAACACCCAAAAGGCACTCGCCTTGATTCTCACTACCATAGCTCCAAAAATCTCAAAATAAAATACGTTCAGGAATGTCTGTTTTTAAAAAAAGGAAGGGTAAAGTTGGACATTTACGGACCCCGGCCCGAGTTTAAATTCATCAAAAATGTTTATTTAAATCCGGGAGACGCGTTTATTATCCTGAACGGCGGTTACGGCATAACAATGGTTAAAGACTCCGAGTTGTTTGAAGCAAAAAGCGGGCCGTTTTATGACGATAAAGCAGTTATATGAATTTTGGGCGTTTTTTCGGAAAAACAATTCCCCAAATGGCGCCGCATTTTGACGAGGCGGAGGGCAAGGCGCTTTTTGATTTCATGAAGTACAACCGCTGGGATCTTTCTTCAACCAACGAGCTTGAAAAAACGCTTGCCGATTTTACCGGATCCAAATACGGCATATTTTCAGTAAACGGCACGCTAACGCTCACGCTGGCCCTCCTTGCGCTTGATATCAAACCGGGAGACGAGGTTTTGGTGCCTGCATCCACCATGATTGCGACGGCGAACGCCTGCGTTTTAATCGGCGTAAAACCAGTACTTGTGGACGTTGAGACAAGCACTCTTTGCATGGATTTAGAGAAGGCGGCGGAAGCGATAACTCCAAAAACAAAAGCAATGATGTATGTTCCCTTAAACGGCCGTTCAGGAAACATGGACCGTGTCCTAGAATTCGCAAAAAGTCGTAAGCTGTTTTTAATTGAGGACGCGGCTCAAGCACTCGGATCTTACTGGAAAGGGGAACATTCAAATAAAAAACACCTGGGAACCTTTGGAGATATCGGGAGTTTTTCTTTCAGTTTGTATAAGATCATCACCACGGGCCAAGGGGGTGCGTTAGTTACCGACAGCGAAGAATTGCAAAAAAAGATCAACCTTTTAAAAAATTTCGGGCAAACCTCTAATGACATTCACGATTATCCCGGCTGGAATTTTAAATTTTCAAACATTTTGGCAGTCATCGGGCTTGAGCAATTCAAAAAACTTTCGGAGAGAATCAGACGTAAAAAAGAAATTTATAAATATTATCACGACCGGCTTTCTTCCATCCCGGACATTGAGTTTATTCCGACCAACCTTGATATAACCACTCCATGGTTTATAGATATTTTTCTTAAAGACCGCGACGGACTTGCCGAATTTCTTAAAACCAAAGGCATCGGAACGCGCAATTTTTACCCGGCCATAAACACTCAAAAAATTTATCGGGAGGAGTATTTAAACAAGACCTTTCCGGTTGCGGAGAGCTGCGGCAAGCGCGGGTTGTGGCTCCCGTCGGCTATTCAACTGACACAAAGTGAATTAGAATATATCACGGACACCATCGCTGGCTACTTCAAAAAACGCGGCGGGATCAGCCGTTTGCAGTAAATATTAAAAAAATATTCCGGGTCGGTATTTCGCGGATCAAAAGGATTGTAAACATAAAAATCCGCGAAGCCGTCTTGATTTGCCGCGAAAATTTTAAACCCCATTGAGAAAATTTCCTCCAAAAAACGTTCCGGCTTTACTCCTCCGGCCGATATCCACGCCGGAGCAAATTCAAAAACCATTTGAATGGAATTGTTTTTTGTCAGAGTATTACGCATGCCGCGAAGCGCTATGGGTTCTCCGCCCTCAATATCCATCTTGATAAAATCAACCGTCGCCACGTCCTCCCCGGCCAAAATACCGTCCAGATCGGCTGACTGGACAGAAATTTTTCTCGTAGCCAAGTTTACCGGTATGTTTGCCACAACGCTGTGAGATCCGGATTTTTCTTCGCAATGATAAAAATCAACCGTTCCGGCTCTGTCCATAACGGCCGTTTGGTATCGTTTTACATTAGAAAGGTGTCCGGTATTTTTTTCAAGCAATTTAAAATTTTCCGGATCCGCCTCAAACGCGTAAACGGCGCCCTTTTTGCCTACAAGTTTTGATAAAATTCGGGTATAGTAGCCAATGTGCGCGCCGATATCAACCACCACCATGCCCGTTTTAATAGTTTTATTAAATAGGGCAACTGTGTCTTTTTCATACCGTCCGAATAAAAAGTCCCTTTTCCACTGCCAGATATATTTTTCCGGAAATGAAAATTTTTGCGTCCGGGCGATATAATCCAGAACCCCGTTCAGGACGAAGCGTATAAATTTCTTTAATAAAATAGTCATTACTGCTTAAAAGAGTAAACAATTATTCCGTTTTCTTCAAATGCTTTTTTCAAATTCGGCAAGGCCAGCATTGTCCTTTCTTCCAGCGGACCCGCGGAAAGAACGTAATCCAGACGGTATTTATTCAATTCGTCCGTTATGTTTTTTGACAAAAACCCCCGGTAATCATCCGGAAAATTTTCAACTCTACCGGCGAGCTTGGTATCCTGAAAATCTGGAAAATCGGTAACGCCGTACAAACTCTTCCAGTTGGAAGACAGGCGGACCCTCGCCTCATCTCTATTTTCTTGTAAATACTCCTCAATGTTTTCTGCCGTTACACCCTTAAAAAACAGGTATGAAAAATAACTATGGTAAACGCGTTCGTCCGGCATAAGTGAATAAACAATGGCTGAATTATATATGTTGCAGTGAGTGAAAGCTAAAATAAGCGTTTCTAAGTTGGACACCGCGTAAGGAACATCCCCCATTAAGATAGCGCAGTCTTTTTCTTGCCGGTTAAACCAGTCAAATAATGAAACGTAGGACTGCAGGTTTGCGTATCTGGAATAAAATCTGTTATACGCGCCCGCCTGATTATAAATCCCGAACGATAAGGATGCGGACACTAATACAAAAATTCCAGCTCCCCAGACATACCGCGACCATCCCCTTACGATGTTATAAAATAGCGTCATGGAAGAAATCATCGCCAGCGGTATGGTATATTGCGCGAAATGATACGGCCAGATAGTTTTGCCGGTAATAACCTGCTGATTATACGCCAACAAAGACCCCAAAATAAAAGCAAGGAGCATCCAGTGCCAGTTTTGAAAACAAGAACCCGTCTCTCCGTTTTTTCTGTGTTTAAATAATGCAAACAAAACCAATATAACATAGACCGCAAAAACAGCCGACATTAATTTATTCATAAGCGGATAGTGCGTGTAAAATAGGCCGAGACGCAAAACCGAACTCTGATACCACTCGCTTTGGCTTGCTTTCCAAAGAGAATACCAATACGGAGACGCCAATATGACAGCGAGAAATACGGTAGTAATTAAATTTCTGACTACTGTGTATTCTTTTTTAAATAGATAAATCAAAATAAGCACCGCCAAAACGGACATCGCCATTCCCCAGTCAAAAAAACCGGACGGAAACATCAAAGCCAAAAATATGGAAGCCCCAACAACATAAACCCTTTGTCGCGCTTTTTTTTGCAATATCGGCCAAATAAATAACAAAAAAGATATTAAAAGAATAACCCCGATAACCGGGCGAACCGGGCGCGCCCAGAGCAAAAATCCGCCGGGCTCTATAGCGCCCTTTATTAGCTGCCACAAGCTGCGATAGTCCACCAAATCATATCCCAAGGTAACCAGCAAAGCGCCCGTTACCGCATTTATCTTATTTGACAATAATTCTTTTTGCTCAGTGAGCCGGTGAATTAAAAAATATATCAAAAGAAACAAAATAAACGGCAAATAAAATCTGCTCGCGATTAAAATATTAACCGGGGATACGTTGAGCAAGAAGCTCGGAACCGCGTAAAAAAACTCTCCGACAGGAGGCGTCAACGACGGCTGGTCTTTATATTCAAAAAACACAAACGAGCTTGCTCTTGGATATCCGTCCAGAATTTCCTGGATTCTTCCCAAATAAAAATCTTCATTCGGGGTTTTCATCATCGGAATCCCCCGATAGTCGTCTTTAAGCGACAGAATAAAAAACACATTCGGCGCTAAATAAATAAGGCCGACGAGTGTGGCTACCAAGAAAGCAAGGCTGTGTTTTTTTACCCAATCCATGTTGTTGCTTAGGTCTTATCGCTCCATTATAATGCTTTTATGTTAAAAAGGATAGTGAATTCTCTAATGTGTCTGTCTTGCCAAGGAGACTTGTCGTTTTATGATAAAGACATTAAATGCGTAAAATGCGGACGGATTTATAAAATTAAAAATGGGGCGGTTGTCTTTCATGAAGAAAACACCAAAGATCAATCTGATTCATTTATCTTTGGACTCAAGATTTTTTTAAAAAAACACCCCAAACTTTTCTTTTTTCTTTTCTACATGTTGGGGGTGTTCACCGGCAAAACCAGCAAAAAAGCAATTGAACATGTCCCCCGCGGTTCTTTAATAGTTAATGTGGCCTCTGGCATAAAGGTTATCAGAGAAGATGTAATTAATGTAGATCTGCATCCATTTTTGGGAATACATATTGCGGCAGACGCTCAGAAACTCCCCCTTAAGAATTCTTCGTGTGACGCGGTCATTTGCGAAGCGTCCTTGGAACACATTAAAAATCCTGTGCCAGCCGTTCAGGAAATGTATCGTGTTTTAAAAAACGGCGGTTTAATTTATATTATTGTTCCATTCATCCAGGGCTTTCACAGTTCGCCAAGCGACTATTACCGATGGACAAAAGAGGGTGTTAAAGAACTTTTTAAAAATTTTGAAGAAAAAGAGCTGGGTATTTTCGGGGGTCCGACTTACGCGTTTACTTCTGTTTTAAGGGAGTGGCTCGCGATTATCCTTTCGTTTAATTCGGAGTTTGCTTACCAAATTTTTTCTTTGGTCTTTTTGGTTATACTGGCTCCGTTTAATTTTTTAGATTACGTTTTTTCCCGGTATAAATCGGCAGACAACATGGCTTCCAGTTTTTACTTCATCGGGACAAAAAAATCAAAAATTAACCGGTAACGATTTTATTAATTGAGTTTATAACGTAAGAAATCTCCTCGTCCTTTAGTTTTGGATAAAAAGGAATAGAGATGGTAGATGAGCCTATTTTTTCGGAGACAGGAAAATCACCCGGTTTATATCCGTATTTTTCCTTATAGTACTTCATTAAATGGATGGGGCGAAAATTGACCGCAACCCCAACCCCGGATTCGTAAATTTTATCCATATATTCATCCCGTTTGTCGGGACTTACCCAAATTGTATACACGTGCCTTGCGTGTTTTGAATTTTTCAAAACAGACGGGAGTCCTATGTGTGAATTATTTTTAAATCCTTCGTTGAATTTTTCGGCCGCGCTTTCTTTGGCTGTCAAAAGCCCGTCAATGCGGTCCACCTGATTAATCAGCAGTGCCGCCTGAATATTGCTCATATTGCACTTCATTCCCAAAAACTCCATATCATAATGCTCGTATTTTTTCACATAACGATTTACGGCGTTTGTGCTTAAGCCGTGCTGGCGGGCTTTTAGCATCCATTCGTATATATTTTGGTCATTGCATGTTGTCGCCCCCCCTTCGCCCGACGTGATGTTTTTGGTCGCGTAAAAACTGTAGCAGGCGATGTCTCCAAGTTCGCCGACTTTCACCCCGTCTCGCGTTCCTTCAATGCAGTGGGCCGCGTCTTCAATAATCTTTAAATTGTATTTATCGGCAATGGCCCGGATTTTCCGCATATCGCATATTTGCCCGTAAAGATGCACCGGAAGTATCGCTTTGGTGTTTTTGGTTATGGAACGTTCAATTAAATCGGCATCAATGTTGCCGGTTGATTTTTCAACGTCAACAAAAACCGGTTTTGCGCCCGTATACTCTATGGCGTTGGCGGTTGCGACAAAAGACATGGGCGTCGTAATAACTTCATCTCCTTGGCCAATACAAAAATATTTCAGGGCCAATTCCAGAGCGTTTGTGCAAGAAGCAAGGCCAACGGCATATTTACTGCCCACATACAAGGCCAGTTTCTCTTCAAATTTCTTGGTCCATTCGCCCGTCGTTAAAAACAAAGAATCAATAACCGCGTCCACCTCGCGCTTGTCTTGGTCAGTCAAATTGTGCCTATAAAACTCGACTTTCATGTTGAAAACAAATCAGTGCAGTTCTGTTTTGCCGTCAGCCGTGCGAATAGAAACATGTTTCATCCATTCCAGTTCCTTCCACCACGATTCGTTATTCCTATACCAGTCAACCGTTTTTTTAAGTCCGTCTTGAAGTGTGGTTTTCGCTTCCCACCCGATCAGATTTTTTGCTTTTTCGGTAGACGCGATGTGGCAACTGACCTGACCCGGCCTGTCGCCGATATGACGAAGCGTATCGTCCGGTTTATTTAATTCTTTTAAAATTATTTTGGCGACATCCAAAACGCCGGTTGATTTTCCCGTACCCACATTAATAACTTGGTTTTTTATTTTAGAAAAATCCTCCAAATGAAGTGTTTTGTCTATCGCTTCGCAAGTGTCCCCAACATAAACCCAATCTCTTTTCGCGCCGCCTTCGCCATGGATTGTAAGCGATTCGTTTTTTAAGGCGCTCGTAATAAAACGCGGAGTCATTTTTTCCAAATGCTGGCGAGAACCGTAATTGTTAAACGGCCTAAGAATTACGGCGGGCAAATCAGCGTGCGACCAATAAGAATAGACTAGCCGGTCCGCGCCCGCTTTTGCTCCCGCGTAAGGCGACATTGGGTTTAACGGATGGTCCTCGGACATGGGTTCGGTCAAAGAAGTGCCGTAAACTTCGGAGGAAGATATATGAATAAATCTTTCTACCTGTTTATGCTTCATTAGCGCGTTCATCATCATCTGCGTTCCAATAACATCCGTATGAAAAAACTTGCTGTTATCAAAAATAGATCTGGCCACATGAGTCTCCGCGGCCAGGTGAACAACCAGATGGGGCCTCAGCATTAATTCGTTCACAATATTAGGATTTGTTACGTCGCCATACCAAAACTCAAAACGGTTTGAATTTCGAATATAATCGGGGATGTTTTTATGATTCCCGGCGTAAGTAAGCGCGTCAAGAACCAAAAAGCGGTAATCGGGGTATTTATCAAAAAGATACTGCAAAAGATTACTGCCGATAAACCCGGCGGCACCCGTGAGCAAAACAATTTTGGGTTTCATATACAATACACGGTATCAAAAAGAGCCCGGACACACAATACCCAACACAACAAGTTCACTTCTCATGCCTCTTTTTCTTTCGGATGAATTATTGCCTCACCATATGTGCGATAAATTTTTGTGCCCGCCGACGGAGAAAAATGTAATTGAAAATCAATGTTTAATTGATCAAATAAAGACCACAAAACATCTTTAAATCCAACCAAATCTCTAAATGCTACAGTGCCCGAAAAACGGGGATTAATATCAAAAGGAATGGGGCCTTTTTCTGTTTTGATTAATTGAACGTTAATACTCCCTCGCAGTTCTAAAATCGATGCTATTTGATTACACAAATTTTCAATCGCTTCATCAATCACAACGGTCGCCTTTCCGGTACGCGGACCAGAAAGGGTTCGTTTAAAAATAATAGAGGCGGTTTCCTTTTTTTTGTTACGAAATATCCCGCATGTATACTCTTGGTCCGATGGTAATAGCTTTTCCTGAAAAAGAGAGTTGGGCCGACATTTAGAAAAATATTCCGCGGCTTCTTCATCTTCAATAGCCAAAAAACTCCTAGAACCCCAACTCCATCGGTCCTTCATAACACACGGAAAAGATTTTGGAACCTCATCATCCGACACAAGCCGGGTCCAGGGCATCACAATACCCCTTTTTTCCAAAAATTGTACTGTGTCAAGATTGTCTAAACAAAGCGGCAGCGCTAAGCCCCCAGGAATTACTATCTGCGCCTTATTCCAACCCCGCAACTCTTTTGCCTCCCACAACGCTCTTACTTCCGGTTCAGATATAGGAATAACAAAATCAACTTTTTCTTTCTCAACTATGTTCTCCAACATACTAATATACTCTGCAGAATCAGGTCTTGGTACTACATAGAAAGCATCAACAAAAACAAAATGGGGGTTATCCGAAGAAAGGTCAACACCTATAATTCTATCAACAATATCCAAACCCCGCAGAACCTTAGCAGCGCTTTGGGAAACATCTCCTCCAATCGCAGTTAATAAAATTGTATATTTATCACGCATAATATATTTTTTTTCTCGTTAACACTTCTTTAAGATAATTTAAACCCGGATCATACATTTCTGCCTCTTTGATAACTTTTGACGGATCAAAGCGAGTCCTACGAAAATCTACTACTCCTGTAGCAAAATCAGCTACGGCCCATGACGAATTACTACCCTCGTCTCGCGGCTGTCCAACCGAACCGGGATTAACAATTATACACCGGCCAACCTTTTTTAACAAGGGGTGGTGGGTGTGGCCTAAAATTACAAAATCGTAGCCGAGGCTTGCTATTTTTTCAAAAATTTCGGCTGGTGAGTCGTGGTAAAGATATTCATCATTACGCCAGGGAGAGCCGTGACATAAAAGTATTTTTTTGCCGTCTATAGTAATCTCCCGCCTTTCAGGCAAAGAAATCAGGAGCTGTTTGTCTTTCTTGCTTAATTTTTTAATCGCCACATCAAGAGCCCGCCCATATGAAGTACGATAAGTATCCATCTGATTATTTTTTCCTGAAATAAAATCGCGTAAAATTGCGTCGTGATTACCAATAACACCTTCCCATTCCCAAGAACGCAGAAGTTTAAAAATTTTATCAGGCTGATAATAATAACCAATAAAATCTCCGGTTATAAAAATCTTGGTTAAACCTTCTTTTTTGATTTCTTTTAATACCCCGGAAAGCGCCGTAGCATTGCCGTGAAAATCGCTCAAAATTGCTGTTTTCATAAAAAAATTTATTTCAAAGTGACTTAAGCGCCTCCTTAAACGCTCTTGTACGAGGAAGTCTTGGAGAATTTTTCATAATCTGATTAGTTTCAGAAAAACCTTCTTGGTGTTTTATTTTTGCTTGCGGCAAGAATTCTTCACAAATAATATCGAGCATTTCCCGAATAGACAGAACTTCAGAACCGCTCGTCAAATATGTGCCCGTAATTTTATTTTCTAGAACACAGGTAATCGCTGCGGCAGCGTCTTTTACAAAAATGTAATTTCGCTTACCGGAACCGCTTCCCGCTAAAACCGGCGCCTCGCCCCGCAAAGCCCCGCTAATAGCCTTATTCAAACCCAAATGTTCCGGCCCATTTCGTCCATATATTCCGGCTAAACGTAAAATTGTATAAGTCGGACATACTCTCCGTAAAAACTCTTCTCCAAGCCATTTGCTCAAGGCATAAGGAGTATCCGGATTAACTGACGTATTTTCATCAATGTAGTCGGTCTTTTTTCCGTATACCGCAACGGTGGAGGTAAAAATAAAATGAGCGTTCCTAACAGCCGCCAAAAGCGCAAGATCATTTGTTGCCAAACTATTGGCGCAAAAGTGTTCTGGATTAAAATCTGTAGAAAAATCTATATATGCCGCCAAATGAACCAACGCGTCAAAGTGGGGCAGATTCGAAATTGAAGACTTTAAATTATTGGCGCATAAATCAATTTCAATCTCACCTTTTAGTCCGGATTTTCTTCTTACTAAAGGAATGATATTGTGGTTCCTGTCCTTTAAAAAAGAATAAACTTCAGCACCCAAAAACCCCGTCGCTCCAGTTAATAGTATGGTTTTCATTTGTGCAGATATTTTTTTACGATATATAACGGTCTGTTTTTTGTTTCAATGTAATTTCGTCCGACATATTCGCCGATAACCCCGAGAATAATAATTTGAATACCTCCCATAATAAGAACCGCCGAAATAAGAGAGCTCCACCCCAAAACAGGAACGCCGTAAAAAAGTTTTTTGTAAACAATAAAGGCGCCGACTAAAAACGACATAAAAACGAAAAATAGGCCGGTTTTTACAATAAGCCGCAAGGGATAGCTGGAAAAAGAAAATATGGCGCTTAAGGCCAGAGATAGGCGTTTTGATAAATTATATTTGGTTTTGCCAGCGAGTCTTTTGTCATGTTCAACTTTTTGTGAAGCATGCCTGAAACCGACCCAGCCGATAATTCCGACAATATACCTGTTTCGTTCCCTCAATAATTTTACGCTTTCAACCGCCTGTCTGGTCATAATACGAAAAATCGTACCGTTAATAACGATGGGCTCGTCTATTAATTTTCTTATGAGCCAATTGAACAAAAGCGACGAAGCCCGATTAATTAAACCGGACTTGTTGTTTGCTCTTTCGGCATACACAACATCGTACCCTTCTCGAAGTTTGTTATATAACTTCAGAATTTCCTCCGGCTGATCCTGCAAGTCTCCGTCCATCATCACAACAAAATCACCTTCAGCCGAGTCCAGTCCGGCGGTTATCGCGATATGATGACCGAAATTACGGCTAAACTCAATTGCTTTTACATTGCTGTCTTGATTATGCAAACCCTCCAATACTTCAATGGAACAGTCCTGACTGCCGTCGTCTATAAAAATAATCTCATATTCAAAATCTCTAAAGTCATTAGCCAGCGCCTGCTTTAACCTTTTGTAAAGTTCGGGAATATTCTCCTCTTCATTATAAACCGGTATAACAAAAGATAATTTCATGTTTGTTATCAATCAATGTTAACACTTTTTTTCTTAAAAACAAAGATTCTGTATCCCACAAAGTTACCCAAAAAAGACACTGGGATCTGAATTAAAATAGCCACATTTGCCCAAATTTTTTCGTCTAAACCCGCCGGCGCGCCGATTGTATTTACCACCAAATGAAAAATAAAAATGTTCAAGAGGGCGGTAAAACTGGTTACACCGAAAAATTTGGCGTATTCGAGTTTAGCGCTGCCGCCTCCAGATTCAAAAACCCAATATTTATTCCAAAAAAAACTGTTGGTTACTGTTACGGAAAAAGCGGCGAAAACCAGGAGATCTGCCTTAAGCCCGCTTGCAACGCCGGTCAGCCAGCTAAGCCAATTAAAAATTCCAGTATAGACAAAGGTGTTTAACCAGCCGATTAGACCATATCTGGCGATTTGCAAAATCGCGGGTTTCTTGCGTGCCCACAAACGCGCCAGATAAATTCCAAAAACAGAGCCCGCGGGCACAAAAACAAGCCATAAAGCAATCAAAAAATACGCGGATTTTCGGCCGCCGGAAAAAATAAAATCCAGAAGAGATAAATTTTTCAAAATAGGCAAAGCTAAAACCGCAATGCCAAGTCCCGCGAGTATGGCCGGCCAAAAGTCGGATTTTTTTTCTTCTGTCCTTTTTTGCGCGATAAAAAACAAAATCTTTTCCGCTCTACTAGCCCAAGTATGATTTTGGACTTTTTGCTTGGCTGATTCCGCCCTATTTTGCATTTCTTTGGAATTTGCAAGCGCATATTTTGTTTTTTCCACTAAATCTTGAAAATTATCTGGTTTAAAAAACAAAACATCATTTTCGCTTACCACCTCTCTTATTGACGGCAAATCTGATGCAATAATGGGCGTCCCCGATGCCATATACTCAAAAAGCTTTAAGGGCGAGGTAAAAAGACGGGAGATTTCGTATTTTGCCGAATTTGGCAAAACGAGAATATCCGCGGCTTTTAACCATAAAGGGATTTCTTGGTGTAGCTGGGGGGGAACCCACTGAACATATTTGAGACCCCCTATTCCCGATTTAAAAATCGCGGAGTCTTTTTCTGTGCCACCAAGGAACACAAAAATGGCGTGGTTTTTCATTGCGTGGCTTGTTTCAAGTAAAGTATCTATCCCTTTCCATTCATACAAATGCCCAACATAAAGCACAACTTTTTTATCAACATCGGTGGGCAAATATTTACTTAGTTTTTGTCTACATTCTTCTTTTGAAAGAGTTATATTAAATTGGTTAAAATCAACGGCATCGGGAGAAACCAAAATACCATCTCTCTTGCTTTTATAATAGCTTTTCAGTCCCTCGCTTATTGTTATGACACCCGCGGCTTTTTTAAGAAGACGTTTTACCGCAAAATTAACCCTGCCCTGGTGCGCCTCCCAAAAAACATTTTTTTTGAAAAAACTTAAAAAATAGAGCGGAATCTCGTCCCGGCCGTAAATAACATCCGCTTTTTTCAAAAAAAGATAGACGGCGGCGATTTTTGAAAAAATAAGCGACTCAAGCCAAAATCCGAAACGGCCGAACTTAACCAAATCTAAAACTGGGAGACGCGTAATTTCGAAACTTCTGTTAACTCCGTAATATTCAAACGGGTCAATTTTAATAGGATTAAATCGTCTCGGAACAACAAGCTCCGTATCGGCACGCTTGGCAAACTGTTCGCACATCTTCATTATCTGAAGGCCGTGCGCCTTCTCGGTCGGCAAGCGGATATTGGCTATATAAAATATGGTCATTTTGGAAGTTTGTAGATCGCAACCGCCGGACCGTTGTGCGTTACTTTTCTCAAATTAAAAAACGGCTTACGAATAGCTTCTATGTTGTCACTAAAGCCGTCGGGTGTAGCGTCGGAAGGAAACATTCGGACCAAATTTTTATCTTGAATACCGTAAGATTTTGCTTTATTTAACGCGGAGTCATAGCCGCCGGAATGCCAGCTTATAATCACGTAATCAAAACCTCTCCCTGAAATTTCCGGCGGTATACCGTCCTTATAAATACCGGTATCAAGTATATAATAATTCGGTGTTGGATAATTCTCTTCATCCATGGACAGCATATAGTTTTGCCTTTTGGTTAAAAATTCTGGATTGTATTTTTTTATGTCCCCGATACTCTCCCTGTTTTCATTAAACGGCAGAGTAAGCCCGATATTTACGATTTTTGAGCCCGAAGGAATGTTGTTGCGGATCCAGCTGTCAGCTTCTACAACTGAACTCGGGCGCAATATTGCGTAGTCCAGCATTATTGGCAGATATAAAGAAAAAATCAAAACAGCAAAAATGGCCGTGATTTTTATTTTTTTAGAAATAAATCCGCTTTGATAAAATTCATGAATTCCGTAAGCGGCAATAATGGCCATAAACGGAATTAGGGGGCCGGCGTAAACAGGAGCCGGCCGGGCGCTTGAAGCAATAAGCGGACCGATTACAAAATAATACCCGGCAATAAACGACATCGGAATAAAAAACAAGTCGCGCCTACGCAAAAAAAGAGGAATTAGGCTGGCAAGAAAAATAAGAGTCAGAGCATGGCCGTAATCAAACAAAAACACCGCGTAAGCGCTAATTCCCCGCCAAAGGTCAAACTTGCCGCCCTCAAGGTTTGTTCCTTGATTCAAAACGTCCGCGGTGGCGGAAGTCGACCAACTGGCGTAGTTTATAAAACCGTAAGGATTTAAATAAAAGACCGCGAGCATGACTAAAACCAAGACTAAGTTTGCCAGCCATAAATTTTTATTTGCCAAAAAAATTTCGTAAAACCTCTTATTTTTATTTTTAAAATAGTGAGCTGCCAAAAACGGCAAGTAGACGAGCACTCCTATGAAATGAGTGCCGAATGAAACGCCGGTTAAAAAAGCCGGCACAATGTAGTCTTTAAGCTTGGGTTCGTCTTTTTTATAAAAATCGGTTATGAAATAAAATGCCAATAAAATTACAAATATCTGCGGCATCCACACTTTGCCGAAATGAGCCAGCACCAAAAACGTCATGTTTGTTGCAAGCAAAAACGAAGCAAGCAAAGAAATTAAAACGTTATTAAACAGTTTTTGGCAAATACGGTAAACCAAATATATTGATATGATGGCCAAAACGGCCGAAATAAATCTTGCCACCGGCAAAAGTTTCGGGTATTCAAGAATGCCGAACTCTTTCAGCTCGTCAAAACTTGAAAATAAGCCCGAAAATCTTAAAAACGCCAAAGCAAGAATAAAAAACGGCAGATATATGTAAGTTCCAATCGGCATATGATAGTTGGTCGGATAAGCCGGCCGAAGAGTTTTTTCGGCAATCATTTTAAGGGTAGCCGACATAAGAACTGTTTCGTCGCCAATAGTACCGATTACCGAAAAATTATAGAAAAGTCCGGTAAGCGCCAAAATAGCGAACCCGGCAAGAATGTAAATAATTCCGTGCTTAGAAAGACTCATTTTTTAAAAACTTAATAGTATAAAGTTTAAAAAGAGGGGGCAGCAGGTTTATGGATTTTGAAGCTTTTTCGCTGAAACCCGCGTCAAAAAGAGCTTTTGTTATCCCCTTTTCGTCCGACAGGTGGGGCGCCGCGAATTCCTCGCCCGGTTTTTCTTCATTAAAAATTTTATTTATTTTTCTTCTTTTTGGGATAATTCTGCTTGCTTTTTTATGAAGAAATCGGAATAAAGGAGTTTCGGTCGGATACCCCACAACCAAAAATCCGCCCGGAGCCAAAATCCTTTTTAGTTCCTCGATGGGACCCGCAAGATTTTGAAAATGTTCCAAAACGCTCATGCACACAATCAAGTCAAAGCTTTTATCGTCAAAAGGAAGAGATTTTATGTCGCCTTGCGCGAAATCCACATTTTTTATATTGCGCTTCCCGGTCATAAATCGCGCGTACTCCAGCACGTCGCCCGTATAATCAAGAGCTGTAACTTTGTCGGCCAGAGACGTAAGGATCGGAATAAAAAATCCAATGCCGCACCCGACATCAAGAGCTTTTTTGAAGCGTCCGCCGGCTGAACGTTTGAGGTAATTTTCGACCAAATAAAAACGTTTCTTAAATAAATATTTGGTAAAGGGATCCGTTTCAAAATAAGCGGACGCCGAAGAAACACAAAGCCGCATGTATAAGTCAATGTTTTTATACGGGTTATTTAAAATATCCAGTGATTCCGGGTAATCGATTTTTTGCGGAAATTTATTTTGCATTTCAATTGTCTTTTTTGGTCGCCAAAAAAATTGTCCACGGGAAACTGCTGTAATCTTTTTTAACCACAAAGTATTTGCTGACAACTCGCCTAAATTCGTTTTTTCTCCACACGTGCAGATGTTCCGGGTGATTTCCCAGTCTACCCCAGTGCCGGCCGCGCAAAAAATTCAATATCCTAAAAAATGGTTCGCGAGGAACGCTGATAAGAAAATATTTAGAGTTCAGTTTTTTCATGTTCAAAAGCGCTTTTTCGGTATCTTGAATATGTTCAAAAACCTCAAGCACCATTGTGATATCAAACCGCTCTTTCGGAAGAATGCCGGTTTCCAAATTGCCGTACTCAAAACGCGTCTCGGGATTCATCTCCCGCGCCCGCTCAAGCGCTTCTTCGTCAATATCAACTCCGCATAATTCAAGCGCGGGATTGTGGTTTTTCAAATATTTCACCACATAGCCGTCGGCGGAACCGAGTTCAAGAACCCGGGCCGCTTTGACATCGTCAACCGAGTTTTTTATACGTTTTAAAAATCTGTTCAGCGCGCGCCGGTGAAGAGGGTTTTTGTTTTCATATTTTGACGCTTGGCCCATATAACCTAAATATTATTTATTTTCTCTTTGATATTAAACTGGCGCCCCTCCCTGTTTTGACGGATGGTCAATTCACCGATAAAACCGAGAGAGAAAGACTGAAATCCGACTATTACCAAAAGAGCGCCTAAAAGCAGAAGCGGCCTGCCACCAATGGCGGCGCCGTAAAAAATTTTCTCCCAGCTTAAATACCCTAAAACCAAAACACCAAGCATGAAAAGAACGGAACCAAAAAGCCCGAAAAGATGCATCGGCCTGTCGGTAAAACGGCGTAAAAAAATAAGAGTGATAAAATCAAAAGAACTGTTAATAAAACGGCCAAATCCGTATTTTGACGCTCCGAATTGGCGCGGTCTATGATTAACTGCCATTTCTCCCACAGAAAAACCCATACTTGAGGCGACCGAGGGAATGTATCGGTGCATGTCCCCATACAAATGCAAACTTTTTGCGACTTGCGATTTATAAATCTTAAACCCGCAGTTCATGTCATGTATTTTTATTCCGGTCATGTGGCGGGCGGCGACGTTCGCGATTTTAGACGCGAAACGTCGCGAAAAAGAGTCGGCTCTTTTTTGCTTCCATCCGCAGATAAGGTCGTGTCCGGATTGTATTTTTTCAATAAAGCGGGGAATTTCTCGGGGGTCGTCCTGCAGATCGCTGTCCAGAGTTACAATGTGGTTTCCATCGGCCTCGTCAAATCCGGCCTGCAGAGCCTGTGATTTGCCGAAATTTCTAGAAAAAGAAATTATTTTGGCGGGCGAAAGTTTTTTAAGCTCCTCAAGCGTGCGGTCGGTTGAGCCGTCATCAACAAAAATAACCTCATAAGAGCGATTCAGTGGGTTCAAAATATCCAAAATTTCCTTATGAAGAATGGAAACGGAATTTTCCTCGTTATAAACCGGTACAACGATTGATAAATCTTTGCTCGCCATACGGACACAATAAACTTTTTTCAGATTTTCGTCAACGAGAAAAACAAGCCTAGGGCGAATTTTTCGCGAGAAAGCGATGGTTTTAGTTTTAAAGCCAAAAAGTCCAGGAAAAACAGCGGGGGCAAAATGGCTATTTTGAGTATACGCGGAATCATAAATTCAATCTGCGAGTATGACGCGGTGAACGGCCCCCTGCCCAAAATTTTAATTTCTAAGCCGTTAAAGCCGGCGGATTTAAAAATGGTTTCAAGAGCGGAGCCGGTATATCGCCAAAAATCTTTCGGGTCAGGATGATAGCCCACCAAAAACGGAACGGAGCCGTAAACCCGCCCGCCGGGCTTTAAAACCCTTTTTATTTCAGAAAGCAGGTTTGAGTAGTTAAAAATATGTTCAAGAACGTTAAACATTAAAACCGTATCAACACTCTCCTCCGGATAAGTCAGGCGGTCGCGCTCAAAATCCACTGGTGATGTTTGGCGGTCAAGCGATGTAATCTCCGCCCCAACTTCTTTTGTAAAAAAGCGATGATAACTCGCGGGTCCAGCGCCTGCTCCGATATCAGCGACTTTTCCGCGAAGCGTGTATTTTGAACATTCCAGATTCATAAAAATCCGATATAAATCTTTGCCTCGCCAAATTTCTTTAATATATGAAAGCACGCTCATTTTATACGTGAATATTAAATCTACGCGCCCAAATTTGAAAGGTAAGAACGGCCCAAAGAACGTTCAGGTTATATTCTTTGCCGTCGCGATGTTTTTCCAAAATTTCGGCGATTTCCGTCCAATTAAAAATTTCGGCTGTCCCTGAAAAATAATTTTTATCAAGCGTCTGCCTGGCTCGATCATAAATTTCGGGATATCTCAGCCACTTTGCGCCGGGAGAAAACCATCCGCGCTTCGGCTGGTCAAACAAAAAATCCGGAATAAGTCCGCGGTAGGCCTGTTTAAGCAAAATTTTAGTTTTAAACGGACTTATTTTAAATTTGAGCGGCATTCTAGAGCTAAATTCAATTAAGTCTTTGTCCAAAAAAGGGACTCTGGCCTCAAGTCCGTTTGCCATGGACATTTTATCCGTAAGCATTAAAGCAAAATCAACCAGCCAAGTCTGTCGGTCAACATCCATCAACATTTCCTCGAAATTCCCTGAAAACGCGGCCTTAAGACCGGAGTCAGATATTTCGGACGGCCGTTCGAAATATCTTCTTTCAAAAAACGACTTCGATATATCGGAGTTGAAGTAATCTGATGACGTAACTCTTTTTAAAATATCGTCTTTTTGAAACATAAAAAGCATAAGCCTTTCAATTCCGGCGGGTGTGTTTAACTTTTTGAGTTTAGAACTTAAATTCGCGGGATAGCGCAAAAATCCGGGAATTTTTTGAAATAAAGTCGTCATCCTGCTTAGACGATACCTGTCATAGCCGCCGAATAGTTCGTCTCCTCCGTCGCCGGCAAGCACGACGTCGGCCTTGTTTTTGGCAAAACCGGACAATTTAAACATGGCCACGGCCGTCGCGTTGGATATCGGCTCC
>Ga0209541_10001403_pt1 | contig 48074 bp, 43 predicted proteins | sample RifCSPlowO2_01_FD_184027 | JGI IMG/M metagenome (GOLD analysis project Ga0209541, IMG submission 184027) | Groundwater microbial communities from Rifle, Colorado - Rifle CSP2_plank lowO2_0.1 (SPAdes) (version 2) | ecosystem: Environmental > Aquatic > Deep subsurface > Groundwater | place...
TACTAATACCATCCTTTGGTGAAATTTGCGGTTTCCATCCTAACAGCTTTTTAATCTTCCTTATGTCACTTATGTAAATTTTTTGATCCCCTAGCCGCCATTCTGCGAAATTGACATTTATCTTTTTTCCAAAATAATCCTCCAAAATAGAACCAAATTCACTCCAGACAGAAATCGCAAATGTCAAACCCCCACCCACATTAAATATTTCTCCCTTTAAAGCTTCTTTATTTGAAAATGCAAGCTCATAAGCCCTGACCAAATCATCTATAAAAAGCACATCACGGACTTGTCTTCCGTCTCCATAAATCGTGATTGGCGTTTTAGTAACCACAGCTATGATAAACCAGGCAAGCCATCCTTGATCCTCCACACCAAATTGTCTGGGCCCGTATATACAAGATTGTCTAAAAACAACAGTTTTCAAACCATAAATTCTTGCGTAATCACGCACATATTGGTCGGCGGCACCTTTAGAACAGCCGTATGGAGAGTGAAAATCCAATGGAAATTTTTCGCTGATGCCAAAAGGATAATCCACATATATATATCTTTTTTTAACCCTCTTGACTCTCAATTCTTCCATCGCTCCATAAACTTTATTGGTTGAAGAATAAATAATGGGAGGCCTATTCTTCGAATTTCTAATTGATTCCAGAACATTAAAAGTACCTAGTACATTTGTTTCAAAATCCTCTCTGGGGTTTGTTATCGATGTGGTAACTGCAACCTGGGCTGCTAAATGGAGAACTGCGTCTGTTCGGGCTATTTCTTTATCCAAAAGTCTTCGGTCACGTCTTATATCTCCTTTTACAATTTTTATATTTCTTTTTAAATTTTTTAAAAACTTGGCATTTTCAACACTCCCGTTCCTTGAGAAATTGTCAAAAACTGTAACTTTCCAATCTTTACTCGCAAAATATTCGGCCGAATTACTGCCGATAAACCCAGCTCCCCCAGTTATAAAGATTCTTTTTTTAGACATGATTATTGTTCAAAGTAAGATATTTCGGCGTAATCCAATTTTTACGATTTTTGTTATCATAATAATGAAGTATCTTAAGCCTGTAAAAAACTGCTGCGGTATCCCAAAGCATACTAAAAACTGTAGAAGCGAATCCTTTTGTTAAAATCGTCGAATTCTTAAAATCCATTTTGGACTCTATCGGTGCTTCATAAATACGCTTAAAACCAAGGTAGTTGGCAACAGCCAGTAATTCAATATCAAACGCAAACTGTTTAACCAATACCCTCGGCAATACTTTTTCCAGCACTTCCCGCCTAAAAAATTTTATTCCGACCTGAGTATCTCTAACTTTTAAACCGAACAACAATTTTACCAACATCTGGTATACAAACGATATTAATGCACGAAATTTAGTGTAATGCACTTTTGACACGGGATGCCTCTTAGAACCAACAATTATATCTGCGTCATACCACTCAAAATGCGAAAGTAACATCTGAATACCAACTGGGTTTATATCCATACCAGCGTCCATAAATCCCACTATGTCACCTTTGGCCTTTGCCATGCCAAACTTGACTGCGTACCCTTTTCCCAAATTGTTTTTATACCCGACAACTCTTATTTTAACTGGAAATTTCGAAGCTACATTGCGCGCTTTATTTAAAGATTTGTCCGTACTTCCGTCGTCAACGCATATTATTTCGTAATCAATAGATAAGCTATCCAAAACCTCCTTAATTTTAAGAAGAGATTTTCCTATAAATTTCTCTGCTCTATAAGATGGAATTACGACGGATACCATAAATAAAGTATGACAAATAAGCAACTAGCAAAAATATAGCACAAAAAACAGATACTTTAATAACCGAATCTAGCGAATCATGAAAAAATAAAATTCCAACCACCTGCATTGCCGACGCCGTTGCTAGAAAAATCACGGTTTTTGTCCTCCCTATTGAAAAAAAGAAGCTACCAAGTAAGCCTGACAATGTAAAAACCGACATCGACAAACCAAATAAACCAATAAGTGGCGCTGCTCCTATAAATTCATCACCGTAAAGTATTTCAATAGCAAATTTGGGAAAGATAAAATAGATAGCTAATACACCAAAGGCTATTACCGAGGTTATCATAAAACTGTAAAACAATACGCGTTTATATCCTTCTTTGCGTGCAAATTTACGAGCAATAATTGGGAACATTACAGCCCCAACAGGACCGGTCCCAAAAAATATAATTTTTGCTAAATTTGCTGCAGCCGCATAGAGTCCTGCGCTGTGCGGCGCAAAGTAATGCTTTACCAAAATTACATCCGTAGATATAAATGAGGTCATGGCAGCAGCTTGAATCAGGACAGGTATCCCGTAAAAAATAATATCTTTCTGATTTTTAAAATTCGCAAGTTTTTTGCCTCGCAAATATTTGGGTAAGAACGGAAAAGTAGCAAGCCATCCGACGATAACCGATATAAGTATTCCACCAATCGCTCCAAATACAGAAAAACCCAAAAAGACTAGAACTAAAGCTGATATTAATCTTACCACCAACTCTACATTTAAAGTAATCACTTGTTCTTTAAATTTGAGCAAACCCTGCAAGAATGATCTATTCAAAAAGCCTATTAACGAAAAAAATACTATCGGTGCTGTTAGTGTAACTGACAGAACATCCACTCTAAGGAAATTTGAAAATAATGGAGATAAAAACAAAATAACCACCCCAAATGCCAATCCTAAAAATATCGATCTATTTCTTGCCCAGTAATAAAAGATCCTATTTTGTTTATTTGTATTTGTTGAAGCAAACTTTACTATAGCAAGACCCAGTGATGTATAAGTTACCGATACCAATCCCAAAAATGAGATGATCGATGACACTTCGGCAAATTTTTCAGTTCCAAGTATTCTCCCTATTACCAAATGAAATAAGTAAGCAAAAAAATTTGCCAAATTACTCCCAAACATCATAACAGCACTACCCGAAAAAATCGGGTTTAAAATAATTGAAGAAGCAAATGCGCCAACTATCGGCAACTTACCAAAAACTCTAGATACTCTTTTCATGAAACCCAAAACCCTCTAAAAAATAAAGATTCAGATATTATAAGTAAGGTTAAGTTTAACAAAAAATAAATCACCTTCACCAATCTACCTTTTTTCAACAACCAAATCCCTATCATTATGTACGCCGGGAATAAAACCAAAACATATCGTGGCATTGAAGAAAAACTTCCTGAAAGCGTCGGAATTATAAATGCGAGTGACGTATAAACTGCGTAAGAAAGGCGAAGACGGAAAAACGTTAATACAGATAATGCTAAAAAAATAAGCGCCACAGAAAATTCAAGCAAGGTTGTAAAAACCACCGAAAGGTACGAGTAATCTAAGTTTGGTAATATTTTTAGGAGATATCGATAAAAAACCTGCGGTAACAATACAAGAGCGGAAGATCTCTGAAAACCGAATATTTCAACTGTATGCAAAAATTCGAGAGGATCGTTAGTCACTTTATTTAAATAAATCATATATGTAACTATGCCTAATGGTATTAGAAATAGAAAAAGAGATTTGCGACTTGCAATTTTTAAGCCGCGTTTTTGTTTAATATATTCAATAATCAACGATGGTAACAGAACTATACCAACCAACCTTGTCGCCGACAGAAGCGCACCCAACATTCCAGTTAAAAACCACTTCCCTTTTCTGGCAAAGTAAAATGACCATATTACAACCATAAGAAACAGGCTTTCAGTATAAAAACTTGCAAAATAAAAGGATGTCGGAAAAATCAAAAGCCCGGTCAAACTCCACATAGCCACATTTTCCTTAAAATCGAGTTTTATTAACTTGTAAAGCCCTGTCAGCGCCAAAAAAAATGCTATATGAGAAATAATAAGTCCAACTGCAGCGTACATAACAATTTGACCATTTAACAATTTAGCAATGTAACCAATCAGTAGCGGGTATGGCGGAAAATAAAAATACTCCAAGTCACGATAACCCCTTTGCGCTATAGCTAAATAATGCTCCCCGTCAAAGTTCAGGTGTCCCCAAAATAAAGGATTTTGTTGATAGGTTTCTTTTCCTCCTCCCAAAAAGTTATCCTGCAATTGGAAAAACGCTGGGGATATAAAGGCTACTAAAATTAGAAATATTCTCCAAACTAGAAAGGTAAAAAAAGGAAACTTAACTTCCTGCCAAACTTTTGTAAACATCAATTACAAGTCTAGCAGTTTTTTCCCATGAAAACTCTTTTGACCTTTTGCTACCTTTTTTTACTAGGTCATCTTTTATTTTTAAATTATCCAAAACGGCCTTAAGTCCGTTAGCTATGTCTTTTGGATCATTGGGGTCAACATAATAAGCCGCATCACTTGCGATCTCGACTAAAGCTTGAGTTCTTGCAGCAACAACTGGAACGAAACTCGAAAAAGCCTCCAGAACAGGCATTCCAAAACCTTCATAAAACGATGGCTGGCAGTATATTGACGCAAGATTATAAATAGCCGAAAGTTCATCTGTTTCCACAAATCCCAATCTTCTGATTAACTTAGTGCTCTCAATCTCGTCTATTAATTCTTTATAATGCGAAATCTCTGGATGAGGTTTACCCATAAACCATCTGACCATGTCTCTAGGACCTTCCAAGTGCACTTCATAATTAACACTGTCTTCAAGCATTGTTGCATGTCTACCTACAATCACCAGAGGAATCTTGGCTATTTTTATAGCTTTCACCAGATTAACTATATTTTTGTTATAATTTACATCTCCGACATACAAAATAAACTTCTCCGGCAAATCATATTTCTTCTTGATCCCATCTTGCTTGCCCCGCAAAGCCTTGTGCGAAGTGGGGTTTCCCAGGCCCGCATAAACGACATGTATTTTTTCCGCCGGTACATCTAAAAACCTTACAATGTCTTTTTTGGAAGTCTCAGAAATTGTAATAACAGCATCAACTTTTTGCAAAGCTTGCTTTTGTTTTTGAAAATTAAGCCTACCTTTCATTCCGGGTGGATAGTATTTTGGGTAGATCAAAGGAATGCAATCATAGATAGTAACTACATTTCTAGTACCTTCATTAATAGGTTCAAAAGTATTAAAAAATAAGTCAAAATATGGCCAATGAACAACAGAATAGTGATTGGTGGTTAGTGATTGGTAGTTAGTAATCTCGTCAATATAAATCCCCTGTTTTTTACCTAGTGCTTTAAGTACAGGTAAAAGTCTTTTATTATAAATCCCAATTCCTCTGAAAGCGTGACTTTCAGGATTACCTGTAACGTATGCTGCACGAAGCATAACCTTATTGTACTTTTTTTCTATGCCGTTTTCCCCTTTTTACTTTCCCCGAAGTATTGTGAAGGATAAATTGTCACTTCGTCCTCCATTGTATCGTTCTTGACTTTAGCGACAATTGTGTGTGCAAGCCAAGCCGGATCCAAATACTTCTTTCCCTTTTTTTGACTCGCCAGTTTATCTTCCAACGACAGCGGACCGAATGCTGTCAGGACACTTCCCAAAGTCAGATGACAAAATTGAACATTGGTCTTTTTATATTCTTTTGCCAAACTTAACATTAGCCCACGGAGGGCAAATTTACTTGTGCAGTAGGCTGATCTTTTAGCCATAGCAACCCTCCCCATACCGCTCCCCGTGCTTAAAACATAGGCTTTAGTTGATTTTTTAAGTAATGGGAGTAGTTTTTGTATAAGTAAAAACGGTGCTGTGACGTTTACACTAAGAGACCTCTGCCATTCATCAAATTTAATTTCTGGAAGCGATTTGTAAACTCCAATACCGGCGGCATTAACAAGAATATCAACTTGTTTATGGCCTTTTTTGAGATCAAAAACAAATCTCTCTACTGAAGGCTGGTCCGTCAGGTCACATTCAAAAACGTTCACTTTTGAATCAAGCTTCTCAGCTTCCAGTTTTAAAGAATCTAAAACAACTTTTCTTCTTGCCACCAAAACCAATTTTACCTTCTCTTTCGCAAAAGCTCTTGTGATCTCCCTACCTATACCACCAGTTGCCCCAGCAATAACAACTACTTTGTCTTTTAAATTCATATTAAAATTCTATCACCCTATAGCCATCCTCGCCAAAAAGCATCTGGTTAAAAAACTTTATATAAACCGGGGTGACTTTGTACACTCTTGAACTTATTACCTTATCCTTCATGTTTTTCACATTAACAACTTCTTCCATCCCCGGTGCGGCTTTATGCCACATTTTAAGTAAAACTTTTGTTCTCTCCCATCCCTTTACCTGAGTGGTAATTCCCTGCGCTTGAACCCCAACTTTTTTCGCTGAATTTGAAGTGTGCGAGTCGGCTATGTTTACTCCAACTTTTGGATTTTTTTCAATATCTTGGCAATGTTTGGATTTGGGAGAACTTACAAAGTATAAGTTTAAGTCGTTATCGACTGCAAAATAAACTGTCGCAACCCAGGGCTTATCTGCACAAGTCGCCAAAGTCATCAATCTTTGGCTTTTAAGGTATTTAACTATTTCCTTTTTAATTTTCTGATCCATTGCTAATACAAATCTTTTAAGGTAGCACCACCATCAACAGTAATAATTTGCCCAGTCATTGCATCATTTTTTAATATTGAAACAACCATTTCAGCAATTTCTTCAGGATACACAAACCTTTTAATTTTTGTGTTTTTGTTAACTCCTGTATCACTAAAGACATCGTTTGTACCCCAGGGTGGTGTTAATGTATAACCTGGCACAACAGCATTAACAAGGACCTTCGAACCATGTAACTTTGCTAAATTAACAGTTAAATTATTCATACCAGCTTTCATTGCTCCGTACGCCAAATATGAGGTATTTGAACCAAGAGTTGAGCCATAAATAGAAGAAATATTAACTATCTTTCTCAGGTTTGCACTCTTTATTTGTAGAAATTCATCAGATGAGATAACACTAGAAAGCAAAATGTTATTAAACTGATAATTCCAGTTTTCCAAATCTCCTAACTTTCCAGATTTAGATTCCCCAGCATTATTTATCAAAATATCTACGGTTTTATATTTTTTTAACGCTTCGCTAAATAGCCTTTTGACCTGCTTCCCGTCGGAAACGTCTGCTTGAATGTAAGTAGCGTCTCCTCCAATTTTTTTTATTTCTTTTACTACAGTCTCACCGCCACTTATATTCCTTCTAGAGTTAACAATAACTTTCGCTCCATTCTTCGCCAAAGCAAGTGCAACAGCCTCCCCTATCCCACTCGACGACCCAGTTACAATCGCAACTTTATTTCTTAATCTCATTTTCTCTCAACCAATTCTAATAAAAACGCAGAACAGTTTCCTTTTGAATTATTCCCTATTCCATGCAATACACGTGCTATTTTCACTATATATGAGCTTCATTCTTCTTTCTGTTTTTTTTGATAAACGTGTCGATATCTTTTTGAAAGTTTTTTATTAATGTCGCTTTAGACAAAATTACTTTCTCCCAACTTTCCGCCTCTTTAATGTCTTTCTTTCTACTGCTTAGTTTAACCTCGACATACTTTTCTTTGTCAAGCCGGACAATACATAAATAATCTCCATCCCAAATCCCGAAATCTAGTTCAGGAATTTTACTTCTAACCACTTTAGCCATACATAAAAGGCATTTAATTCCTGCCTGAAAATCCAATCTTATCTGTTCTTGTAATAGTGGTTTTTCTAAATCGGACAATCGATCCACAATAAAAACTCTAATAAAATTTTCAATTCTCCTTGCCGCTTTTCTAGCTTGATTATAATAAGCGCTTTGAGTATTCCAAAAATCAATCGCTGTATAAAAGGTACAAAATCCCGATTTTCGTAGGTTTCTGAACTTAAACGCTCCTTCATCAAAAACTTCATGGGGTTCCAAATATACCACTTCCTCGCTTTTAGGATCTATATAATCTACCGAATACAGCTCCTTTCTGTGTGCTATATATTTTAGGTACAAAGAAAGATCCAAACGTGTCTTACAAAGTTCAAAAACTAACGGAAACTCATTTAAATTCATTTCTCTATTCATGTGTCCTGCCTTTTTTACAAAAAGTAGAGAGCTTCCCAATCTCTTTGCAAATCCTATAGAATGAACCTTATCTACGTATGGATCGTTGTCTGAATATAGAACATAGGAAACTGGTATAAGTTGCTTTAATTTACGAAAATCAAAATCAGTTTTATAAAATGAAGAGTTTACAACATCAATTTGCCAACTCCGATTCAGTTTTCTTAAAAAAGGACTTACAAAAATTGCGCTATCTAGTTTGATGTTATATTTCTCCACACAATGGAGTATGAATAACGGCCCTAACGAATGGCCAACAAAACATAAATCTTCTCCCTTTCTGAATGATTTCATTGTGGACTCAAACGCTTTAAACCAATTCTTTAAACCCTGCTTTTGGGGTACATACATTTTCCCCGTTCTCGTAATAACATCCCAGTCATCCACGGGGAATCTTGGCACAACAACTTCTTGACCTAAAGTCTTCAGCTTTTCTTCTAACTCGGGAATCCAGTTAGATTCAGGCGAGCCAAAAGCACCGTGGAATACTACAAATTTCATCTATTATCTACCCCAACTGCTTCACTAATATTTTTAAATCCTTCCTTCTTAAGTATATCGGATAGCTCAAAATTAATTTGAGCCACCAGCTGTGGGCCCTCGAAAATTAGACCTGTGATTAACTGCACCAAAGAAGCACCTAATGTAATTTTCTCCCATGCATCACTACCACTAAAAACTCCGCCGCAACCGATTATTGTAAACCTATCTTTATAATGCTTATACGCAATTCTAATTAGCTCATTGGATCGCCTGTATGTCGGCTTGCCGCTAAAATTCCCAACGTTAAATTTTTCTACCTCTTCTTTAACTAACGCCGGATCATTCCTGTCCTTTTGCAAATTGCCGAAAATAACTCCCTTGGGGCAGTGCCTAGAAATAACCTTTAACATTGCAAGAACCTCCTTGTTTGACTTTTCAATGGGCATTTTAACAAAAATCGGCTTTTTTATTTTCAATTTGTCTATTTCATTAAGTAAATTATCAAGGTTTTTGGATGGATAAAAAGTTACATCCCCATGAATCAAATTGGGGCAGCTAATATTAAGCTCATAATAAGAATTCTTTACACCGAAATTTTCAAATGTCTCAAATGTTCTTACGATATCTTGGATACTATCTTTCTGGTTAATCAGTTTGGGAGAATTTGTCCTGCCGATACTTATTCCAACTGGTATTTTAAAATTCAAGTTTTTTAAATTTTTAGATAAATTTGGGGCGCCCGTACTTTTAAAGCCTTTGTTTACCATTAAAGACATGGATTTGGGAAGTCTACCTAGTCTTGGCCTAGGATTTCCTTCATAAGGCATATTAGTAATAGTCCCAACAGTCATAAAACCAAAATCAAGAGAAGGCAATAACTGGGTAAGACGCGCCTCATAATCAAATCCAGCCGCAAGACCTATTGGGTTTTCAAAATTAATTCCTTCAATTTTTTGAGTTAAACTATCACTTTTATGTTTAAGTATAAATTCAGCGGTATTTTTAATTAAAGCGGATTTACCAAACCGATTACCTAAATATGTTATGGAATTATGGACCAATTCCGGGTCAATTAAAAACAATATTTTTTTGACAACATATTTGTATGTTAAGTTTATTGTAATTACAGACAGTCTTTTTCTCTCTTCCGAATAATAACTCCAAATCAGATAAAAAAGAGTAAAACTAATTAATGCTGAGGCTGTACAATAAAGACAAATGGAGCCGATGACAATAAGCTGTAAATACATTAAATAAATTGAGGCCAAAAAACCGACAAGGGACTGTATCAAAATAATATACTTAAAAATTCGTTTTTGACTTCTTAGTACAAATAAAGCGACTACAAAAAGTAGACTGTAATGAACCAACCCAATCAAAGCTAAAGGAATGCCAAAAACTACGGAATATTGACTGTTTAATACTTTTCCGCAATCTATAAAAATATTGTTCGAACAAGGGGGAACAGTATTAGTAAAGTGCTCCCAAGTTAGATAGGCTGTGTCTAAAACTCCAAGTACAGCAAAAGTAAAAATGATTTTAAACTTATCAAACTTCATAATTAAGTCTAAATATAAATGTATAATACTACTAAATACTCTCATATGGAACCTAAAAAGATAATGATATTGATGGCAAAAACAGGCGGAGGTCACAATGCGGTCGCCGAAGCAGTAAAAGAGGTTTTTGATAGGTTCTACAAAGGTAAAATAGAAGCGGAAATTGTTGACGGGCTTCGTACCTTTGCCCCTTTCCCAATTAGCCATTTAGATACGACATACCCCTGGCAAATAAAGTTGGACGGGGGCGTTACTTATGGAGCGGCATGGAGATTACTTAACCATAGGGGTATTGCAAAAGGCTTTATGAGATCTTGGAGAATGGTTGTCGAGTCTGCTGTCAAAAAAATTGCCAGCCAAAAAGTCGATTCATTAGTTGTAACCCATCCAATATTTGTCGACCCGTGCGTTTGGGCTCTTAAAAAATTTAATAAGAAAACAAAATTTATAGTCATAGTACCGGACTTAAAAGTAACTCACGCTCTATACGGCAATCCTGACGTCGACTTGGTTTTAGTGCCTTCATATGAATGCTTTGACCAAGCTGTAAGGCACGGCGTTTCTTCCCGGAAAATAAAGCTCGTAGGATTACCCTTACGGTCTGAGTTCAGGAAAAGCTACACTAATAAAAAGTCATTAAAAAAAATCCTTAAACTTGATCCGGCAAAACCGTTAATTTTACTCATGGGGGGTGGCGAAGGTATGGGAAGTTTCAAAAATATTGCACTTCATTTAAATAAATTGAGAGATGCTCAAATAGTAGCTTTCGTGGGAAAAAACGAAAAATTGAAAAATACTCTCATGGGTGAAAACTTAGGTAATAACTTTCACATACAAGGGTTTACTAAAAATGTTGCCAAGTTTATGTTTGCAGCTGACATTATTGTCACAAAAGCAGGACCTACAACTGTATCAGAAGCTTTGACCTGCGGCTTACCTATAATAATTAGTGGCTATATTCCAAACCAGGAATCAAAAAATGCAAATTACGTTGAAGAAATCGGCGCCGGAAAAATTGTCGAAGAACCTGAGAAAATCGCTATTACTGTAAAAAAATGGCTTAAAGATAAAAAATTACTTGCGAAAATGTCCCAAAACGCACTTTCCAACTCAGACCCAAAAGCGGCGCTTAAAGCCGCAAAAGAAATTTATAATTATTTAGTAAATTAATGGAAACAATAACTTTAGCCGGTGGGTGCTTTTGGTGCACAGAAACTATATTCCAGCGTCTAAAGGGAGTTAAAAAAGTCGTTTCTGGCTACGCCAACAGCACAAAGGGAAACCCCGATTTTGAAGATGTCTCGTCGGGAAATATTAATGCTGCAGAAGCAATCCAAGTTACCTATGATCCGAAAGTAATTTCCTTTGAAACATTACTCGAAGTCTTTTGGAATCTACATGACCCAACAACTTTAAATCGCCAGGGAGCTGATACAGGCACGCAATACCGCTCGGCAATATTCTTCAACACTGAAAAACAGATGCTGAGCCTTATCACATGGACTACTACAACAGAAACAAATCCCAACCCTACTGCAGAGTTGTCATCAACCCAAAAATCACCAAGCTCTACAAAGAATTCCCTAATCTTGTAACAAGCTAGCCAAATCATCAAGACCGATCTCTGGCATAAGTCTTTGAATGCTGTCACTCGTTTGAATCGTGGCAAGGACAGAAATAATACTACCCATAGAAGCACTGATGATATAATCAAATCATTATGATTGTCCACATTGCAATTTACAAATGGAAAAGGGGTACTGCCCCACAAGATGTTAAATACGCAATAAAAGAAGTTCGCTCGCTCAAGAGAAAAGTTAAGGGTTTAATTGATATTCATTGTGGAGAGAATTTTTCCAAATGGAATGAAAGGTATACTCACGCATTTATTGTTCTTGCCAAAAATCAAAAAGCTCTGGACGCATACCGCAACCACCCGGACCACATCAAAGTTGCCAAAAAAATTGACCAAATGGATGGTGGGTCGATAGGAATAGATTTTGAAGATTAATATTCTGTAATTTTCGTGATCATTTTTTCACCAATCGCACTTTAGGAACCTTCCCAGGCTGCCATTTTGACTCATACAGCTTACGTCGTTTCTGTAAATAACTAGTACTAATTTCTGCATATATTATATCCTCCTTATCCCCAGAGCCTTCAAACAACTTTCCTCTATGATCAATAATCAATGAGTGCCCAAACGACCTATGGGGGGTCATATTTCTACCAACAGTTCCAGGTGCGACCATACACATATAAAACCACTTTGACAACGTTTTTAGTGACTCCACCCACAAATCTATATTGTACTGTTTTGAACCCGCACTCAAAGATAAGGAAGGGATTAGAACAACTTCGGTCTCATTCTTTCTTAGTAAGTCGAGTAACCAAGGTGAGTAGCGAACAAATGCATCTCGACAAACCAAAAGCGATAGGTTTCCTAATTTGGTTTTAAATACCTTTAAAACGTTGCCTTGTACAAAATCTGATTCCTCCGGCGACAAAAAGATCTTTTCCTGAATACCAATCAGGTCTCCTTCAGAATTAAATAGAAACCCCGTGTTGGATATTGAATTATTCATATCTTTTCTCGGAGTAGCGCCAAAAAGATAAACAGAGTATTTCGATGCAACATTCGAAAGAAATCCAAACGGGTCATAACTGTTCGGAAAATTTGCGTAGGGTCCAAGACAGTATTCGGGTAAGCCAACCATATCAACTCCTTTCGAGATCGCCTCCTTCACCAAACGAACAACTTGCTTCTCACCTTCCTGGTGATTTTGTGGAACTCCGGCCTGTACTGCGGCCACTTTTAGATCCTTAATCATGCCTTGCAACTCCTTTTACCTGCATCTTTCGATAACTCCAAAGATAATAGCACCCATATCTTTTTAGATGTTTCTTAAGATCAAGCAAGACATATAAAAGAGGTTTGTTTTTCATTACAAAGTCATCCAAGTCAAGGGAAATATATCTATACACACTTCAAAATCTTAGGGATTTTAGTAATGTCACCGCATTTTTCGGAAAAGTGACCAGCACCTTTAATCAGAACAAAATTTCCATCTAATCTTTTACTCATTCCTTCCGCAGTAATAGCCGTTGTATATGGATCGCCATCGGATGAAAAAACATATATCTTTCTAACATTTTTCTTAATTTTGGCGTGATTAATTTTAGTTTTCCAGAAAAGTTTGTGTTCTGCCGTCAGATCGTCAAAGTCCCATCCTGCTATCAAAAACATCTTTTTATACTTATATTTTTCGGCTAATCTCAGTGCTAAAACCGCACCTAAGCTATGGCCGACAATTATTGTACTTTCGTCAATTTTGAAATTTTTCTCGACGAACTTTATTTGCTTTTGCATATCGGGAAGTTTTGTATTCATCGTTGGCAAATCCGGAATAGAAACTTTATAGCCTTTGTTTTCAAGTTCTTTTCCAAGCCACGGATACCACTCGTCGCCAGGTGAATTAAACCACCCTTCCAAAATTATCGCTTTTTTCATATTAGCTAACAAATTCTATATTGTTAAAAGGCCACTTTTCATTTGTCGTTGCCTTAACTACTTAATAATGTTTTCAATATCGCGTAGAGTCTTTTCGTCAACGTCTACGAAACCGTTCTTTATTGCTTGGTTGCGAAGCCTTATTTTGTTTTCTCCTGGAATTCGAATTTTCTCGCCACTAATAGATTTGGAATTTCGTACTCGCTCAACCAACTTTTCTACCTTTTTCTTAAAGTCGCTAATATCAGTTAATAAATTAGGATTGATAGCTAGAAACAAGTTTCCCCAGCCATCACCATCCTTCAAGTCAAGGTATTGCGCTCCAGGTAATACTCCGGCCAGTATTTCGACTATCATAGCAAGTCCATATCCTTTATAAGAATTATCGAAAGTTAGAAAGGCACCTTCAAGCGCTTTTTTGGGATCTGTAGTCACTTTTCCTCGTTTATCGACCGCAACATTTTCCGGAAGCTTATGACCCAGGTTTTTCGCCCGAGCAACTGCTCCATAACTTATAGCTGAAGTTGCCATGTCAAAGATAAATGGTTCACCCTTTTTAGGGATACCAAATGAAATCGGATTGGTCCCAAACAATCTTTCCAGCCCACCAAATGGGGCAACATCCGAAGGTGCCCGTGCCATTATGATGGCTATTAGGTTTTCATTTGCAATTTTTTCAAGGTAATATGTAAGACTTCCAGAAGAGCTTGTCGAACCCTTAGTACCAACGAGTCCAATGTCGTATTTCTCACCCAACCTAATCACTTCTTGACAAGCGATTGCACCTACCAACATTCCCGGATTCCCTTTTCCTTCAATTAGTTCTGAATTTCTTGTTCTTTTTATTACCGAAGGGTAACCTTTTGGCTTCCGTGAAAGAATATTTTCACCTGAAGAGCATATTCTAATAATTCCATGAGATTTTGTGTTTGACAACTCCCCGAACATAATAATTGGGGTCATAAAATTTACTTCTTTTTTACTGTATTTAGTAAGTAGTACCTTATGTATTGTCCTTTCCAGCTCTTTAATTTTTATTTCCATTTTTTTAGTTTTCTAAAATTAACAACCGGTCTAACATTTGTTACCTTAAAATGTTGTAAGGTCAACCATAGCATGCCTCCTCCGATAAGTAGTAAGCCTAAATACTGATTTGTGGACGGAATCTCTTTCAGGATTAATATCGAACCAAGGAAAGAAATAGCAACCGACAAAGGAAGTATAGCCGATGCTTTTGATAGCGGTAACCTAGCCAATCCCTGATGCCATAGGAAAAAATCAAAAGCTCTAAAAATCAAGCCAAAAATGACTATATTAAAAAGATTATTAAAACTTGATAGTTGTGTTATATCGGCCGGGTTAGATATTAAAGCAACAATTGTAACAATTAACCCCCCATACAGAAGTCTGGAGACTATGATAAAGTTTGGGTCCTTCAATGTAACCAGTATCCTCTTCATTATTACATGAGAAAGTTGGAAAAATAATGGAACCGTAACCAGCAACAGGTCTCCAATATTTACAGCTGAAAATCCTTTATATGCAACTACCATCGCACCAGAAACCATAATAATCGTGGAAAGTAATTGGTCCTTCTTAATAACTTCGTGTAATAAGACTGCAGAAAGTATTACCGAGTAGACTGGTTCTATTTGAATAATCAGTCCCGTATTTATCCCGCTTGTTAACCTTGTTCCTGAGAAAAACGCTATACTGCCAAGAGCTGTCAACAAGGCGATCATAAGAAGTGGTTTTAAGTAAGAGGTAGAATACATTATGCTAAACTTTTTTTGTTTTACAAGCAAGATTGTAAACGGGAGAGACCCAACCAGCATTGCCAATCCAGCGAACAGTAAAGGATTCATTGTATATGAAAATTTATGGGCAAAAACCGGGAATAATCCATAAACAAACATATCAGCTACAACCAAGAAATATCCCAAACTAACAGAGTTTGAAGATTTATTTTTCATTTCTTGCTATTATACTCCCCGGTCCAATACTTGAAATATGCTATGGGAAAGTGCCAGGCGGATAAGGCGGACCAAACAAAGCCATACATTCCATCCAAGAAACCTTTGTGACGAAAATACAATTTCAAAAACGTCATCGTTGGCTTGTAGCATGAATACAGCAGTAGGTTGGAAACGTTTTTGGGAACTTTTTTGTCGGCGATTTCTTTGGCGTGCAAGTCGGTATACCGATTAAGGCGGGAAATATAACGATTGAGAGTCGGTGAGTCATTATGCAACAAATCGTTAAAAAGCCAAGCTATTTCTCCTCCTATGACCATTTGTTCATGAACAGATTTAGCTGGCAAAAAGGCTTTACCTTTTTTGATTAATCGAATTACTGCATCGGGGTAAACTCCAGCGTGGATTAAAGGTTTACCCAAAAACATATTTCTTCGGGGAACAAAAAATGCAACAATTTCGCCAGTCTCCTTACCCAGCTTCCCACTGAGAGCCTCAACGACGTCTTGGTGCCGTTCGAACAGTTTCCATGACTTGGGGTATTTGGTTTTTTGGAGCTTTTGATACTCCCATAATTCATTATTCGTTCTACTTACTACAAGTTTTATTTCTTTAGAGAGCTCGGGCGTCACCACTTCATCTGCGTCAAGCTGCAAAATCCAATCACCGCTCGCCGCTTCAATTGCTTTTTGCTTCGTTTTATGAAAAATCGGCTCGTGTTTTACTACAAAAACCTTGGCTCCAAATTTTTCAGCTATTTCGACAGTTTTATCGGTTGACTCTTCATCGAAAACAATAATTTCATCTGCCAAATGTCGGACAGATTCCAAACAACGGACAATGTTTTCTTCTTCATTCCTTGTCGCTAAAACCACAGAAAGTTTATTCATATTAATTTCTCACCACTTTAAAATACCTAAACCCGTTGCTACCATAAATATCTTTAACAATAATCACATCCTCAGGAATTTCAGAGTCCGTCCCTATTATAAGGCTGTTTGGGTTATTCTTTCGCATTTCCTCAAACTTTACCGACTCAAACTTATAGTTTGAAAATTCTCGAACCGTCGAAAACCCATAGCCATCTCTGGCTGTTAGTGTATGATCTTTTTGAAACTCCTGAGGTGGATACTGCAAATAAAATAAAAACAAGATATAAGGCTGGTCATATCGGTCAGTAACTATTATACTGTCGTACTCATTGCTGTCATTTTTTATATAATCAACCAATTCTTTTACTCCATACTGCGACGAATAAGGATACTCTTTTGCCATATGAACCCAGTACATGTGTTCATAACGCAAAAATTCCCAGACAATCAAGCTAAAAAGTAACACAAGGCACGAAACACGTAACACATAAACTGCATAAATCTTTAAGACTTCAAAAACTTTAACCAGTCCATATGCGCTAATTATTGTTAGAGGAACAACCATGTTCTGTGCCCTAAGTGCATGAGGAGACTGAAAGGTTAAAGCTGCAGCGGCAGGAGAAATAGCGAGCCACCACAAAATGAAAGCTTTATTTTTGTCAAATCGTTTTGCAAAAAACCATAATCCTGTTAGTAGTAAGGGTAACTGAAACAAATAAAACTGCCCAGTTTCTGGTACTCTGTCTCTTTGAATTTCGTCGCCAGATAAAAACAAGAATTCCCCCCAAAAATGCTCTCCCCAATTATTTAAAAATGCCAAGCCGTAATTTACTACCTTGTTGTGCACTAATCTGGCAGACCAACTTTTGTAATCTCCGTGTTCGATTCTCTGCTCTTCGACTCGGGAAACAGGACCCATATCAGCGAGTAAACCAACGCCAGCTGCTCTCGAGACTCCGGCAGGGCCAAAGAGTTCCCGAGCCAAAGGCACCAATAATAAAATCCCAATAACAAATGAGGCCATAAGATATTTCCATCTTACCAATGCATCCCTTTTATGAATGAGTAGAAGACCAAAAACTAAAAGTGGAGTGATTACACGAGCCGAATGGTAGGCATAGAGAGACAGAACAAACAACAAAGAGGAAACAACAAAGTATCTAGGGGTTTTCAAAGATTTAAGGAAAAATAAAACTCCCATCACAATAAATAATGTCGCGACATTTACCTCCCAACCACCTCTTGAAAAGTGGACGTGCCATGGTGAAATCGCAAGTAAAAAACTTGCGATGGTCGCAAGTGAATAGTCTTTTTTACCAAACACTTCTTTAACGAGAAGGTATAAAACCCAAACAGTAATAACCCCAGTAAGTGCCCCAGGGATTCTTACTGCCCACTCAGTTAATCCTAATAATTTAACAAACGGGATTACTAAATAAATATAAAGCCCTGGCTTATAGTCATTAAATGATTGAAAGTGAATCGGCCATGAGTTCCCGTGCTGATCACGCCCTGTTTGAATAAGTGAATATGCATCATAACCAATTGAGGCCTCATCAGCATTTATCGCTGGATAACTCCCAAGTTTCCAAAATCTTAAAGAAAAAGCCAAAAACAATATTAAAACTAAAACGGTTCTGTCTTTCATTTTGTTTCTATAATCCTAAAAGCAACGTCGCCACTTCGGTAGTCAATATCTTCCAATAGACGAAACTCAGGAATTCCTTTTATAACTTCATCCGGAATTTTCGCATAATCAGCGACTATTAAATAATTGTTCTGATTTCTTAAATCAGGCAGGTTAAGGTTTTTAAATTCGACATTGTCCACATAATCTACCAAGCCAACATCTGGTCCACTCAACACTAAATTTGCCTGTTTTTGATATCTAGCTGGATCAAATCTTGTGTAGAAAAGGAAATATATATATGGCTGATTATAACTTTGTTGAATAACTGTCTTTTTATAGTTGTCGCGAACGAGCCAAACTTTATTAACAACTTGTTTATAGCCATAGTACCAATATTTTGCATTGTGTAAAGGTTGGTGGATAAAATAGGAATCGAGAAAATACACAAAATTAAGAATGTAGAACAAACAAAAAACAACACAGAATAAAGTTTTCAGTTTAAACCTGCCAAGCATTTCAAATAAATAAATAGTGCCGAAAGCCGAAATTAAAATTAAAGGTACAACCATATTAATGCTCCTTACTGCATTCACTTGATCCCGGGATAACACGGCAGGCAAAGGAGCTAATAAAAGCCAAGGTAAAATAAACCACTTAAACTTCTCTTTACTGTTTACTAGATACACAAAACCCAAAATTAGTAAAATTAATTCAAGATTAAGTAAAACTCCCATGTTTGGAGGGCTGTGGCGGGGACTCGCATAATCTCCCTCAAAGAACAGAAATTTTCCGGAAAAATGGTTAAACCAACGGCCCATTATTCCCCTTGCGTAGTTGAAGGTTTCTGAGTGGAAAAGATAATAAACCGGGCTTCCAAGTTTTTCTTGTCCCTCATCCAAGAAATTTTGGGTGTATATAAGCGGTCTTGGATATGAAAAGATAGTAAAAACCTCAAGTCTTCCTGCTTTTCCTTGAAAAATTGAGAAAATAATAGGCAAAGAAATCAGTAAACCAACTAACCCAGCAATACCTAATGTTTTTTTTGGCAATTTAATTAAGTCTTTAAAGTAAGCGAGAACAAATATTGCAACTACTATTGCCGTTGAAAATTTAGCGCCTTGATAAGTCAACAAAGTCAACGAGAAAAATGATGAAGAATAAATCATGAAAAAAGGTTCCTTCAACGCCCTCAGAAAAAAATATATACCTACCAAAGTCAGAGTGAGTGTAATGTTTGCTTCCCAAGCTCCGCGGGAAAAGGTAATCAACCAAGGATTGAGTGCTGCGATAATCGCGGCAGCGATCGATGTTCGATAGTGAGCTGTGAGTAAAGTTATAATTTTATAAATCAATAAAATAATTAAAATGCCAGATAAAGCACTCGGAAAACGAACCGCAAACTCCGTAAGGCCGAATATAGCAACTGAAGGAACAGTCAAATAAACATAAAGTCCAGGCTTGTAGTCCCCAAAAGATTTGAATACTACCGGCAATATTTGTCCATATTCATCTCGTCCTGTTTTCAAAATAGAATAAGCGTTATAACCCAAAGCCGCCTCATCCGGCGTCAATCCCGGCGGATTTCCCCCTAAATTCCACAACCTCAAAATAGCGGATATAAATAAAATAACTACCAAAAATAACTTAATTTTCATAAATTTCAAACGCAGTGGTGTCATCCAGGAAATTAATGGTTTTAAGCTTTGTCCATCCCTCAGGAACGTTTCTAACACTTGTTACAAGTAAGCAATGGACTGGAATCTCGTCTGTTTCAACTAGTTTTAGCAACTCTGGATCAGAACACTTAACCACGACTTTACTTTCAAGCGTAAAGTCGTATCGATCACCTTCAACAATCTGCCAATCGTTGACAAAATAAAACTTGTCAAATCTGTCTACCCACCACCAGTTTGATTGGTAAAACCGGTTCAAGTTCGGATCATTTCGATACTTTCCAGGATTCCATGGCCAGTAAAATAACAGAAACTCATGCGGTTCACCATATTTTTTGGAAATAATTATTTTGTCGTATTTGTCGTGGTTTTCTTTAACATAATTTATCACTTCTTTATACCCATACTGCCAACTCCATGAATACTCACTGCGATACTTTCCGAAATATACTCCAAAATAGCTCTCTAGTGAAATAAATAGCAAAAGACAATAAGCAATAAACAAAACAGGGCGTAACCTAGTAACCAAAAAATTGATACCAATAGAGGATAAAATCATCGGTACAGGCAAAATAACTATGGATCGCAAAACGTGAGGAGCCTCTCGAGTCAAACTTGATGGGATGGGAGCCAAAATTAACCAGAATAAGATCAGTTTTGCATATTTATATTTATATAATCTAGTCAACAAAAGTACAATGCCCAAATAAAAAAACGGTAAATTAACTAAGTGCATAATCCCGAGGTTGGGAATACTAAACTGATAATTGCTTCCACCGGCAAAAAACAAAAAGCTCGGGTTAAAGTGGGAAACGTAGTTTTTTGCAAATTCCGATACAAAAAATGTAACTTTATTACACTGAATTCTTGGGCATCCGTTACTTCGCGCTTCATTTATTTTGGCTATAGCTCCAGAATCTAGAATCTCTACTTCGCCATATCGAGCTTGACCGACGGGGTGGGTAAGCTGCCAAAACATCGGGACAAAAAGTAATATTGCAATGAACAATGAACAAATAATAATTAACTTATTACGCAGGTAGAGCCGCAACAAATCTTTCCTAAACACCAAAATCAACGAAAACACAAAAAGTGGTGTGAATACTCTTGCGGAATTGTAGGACCAAACGGATAAACCAAAAAAAAGAGGGGCAAATAACAAATAGTTCACAGTTCTTAGCCCTTTTAGAAAAAAATAGGTGCCGGAGATAACGAAAAAGGCGGCAACATCGGCCTCGAGGGCTATCCTGGAAGTGAACAAACTCCAAGGCTCGATGGCCATTAAGAACGCGGAAAGTGTTGCCAGTGACTGGTTTTTATTCCTAAACAACTCGTTTACAAGTAGATAAGTAAACAAAACACTTAATGTCCCGGCAATTACCGAAGGAAGTCGAACGGCAAACTCATTCAAACCAAAAACGGCAATACCCGGGATAGATAAATATACGTACGCCGGTAATTTATAATCGCCGTATGCTCGAAAAATCGTTGGAAAGCTTACTCCCCATTCATCTCTCCCCGTCTGAAGGATCGAGTAAGCGTTGTACCCAAGGCTCACTTCATCCCAATTAAGTGACGGTGGCGTGTTGTCTATTTGATAAATACGCAAAGAGAAAGCAAGCAGGATAATTAAAATCAGAAAAATATTATTCTTAATTCTTTGCATAATATGACGCCTTGCCTCCAACAATAACCAAAGCGACTTCTCCACCAGGATAATTGAAGGATTCAATAATCGGAATATTCGCGGGTAACTCATCGCGTCGAGCAACCAAATAATACTTCTTCTTTTGGAAAACAGTCCATAGTTTGACAAAACCTATGGCCGAGATAATTTCCAACGAGGGCATAACAAATGCTCCCCTGTTTGCGGCATAACCAACCCCCGTAGACATTGCTGCTGGGATAATCCCAAGCAAAACCCGCAATAAAAAGGAAATTATTAAAATCGATATAAGTACTAAGTATCGCTTCACCAATTAAATTATATCCCTTGAGGCTTGTTTCTGTCGAAAAATGAAAACTAATTTCCTGTAAAAAAGATAAACAATATAAGGTTTACCCCTCCCAATATCCATGGTAATAACCTATCACCATATTCAAAGATGGTTACCAAAAAGGCAATTCTTGGGTACCACCATAAATGATACAAAGGAAGTAATACTTAATACTGAATACAAGGTTCTACTATCTTGCTTTTTATATATTTTATATAAAGGCAAAATCATTGAAGCTCCAAACAGAAAGTAGCCCAATAGTTGGTATGTGAAAGGGCCGATTGTTATACTATCTGGACGTTCACGAATTCCAGTCAAGGCTGCCCAGATATTGAAAGCGTTAGCTGTAATCACATGAAGCTGTTGAGTAAACACTTTGTCTTTATAGATGCTAAATAACCATTCTTGTGGATTTTTCGGCGCAAATGGAAGTGTAAAAAGCATAATAGTTAAAAACGAGGCAACAATAGCATTTGAAATTTCAATGAATCTGTATTTCTGTTTCCAAACAACAACCACAAAAATCGGTAAAAATATCAGAAGCGAGGCTTTAACATATAAAGAGATTGCAAAAAGAAGCGTCGAAAAAAGTAATCTTCTTTTAAGTAATAGGTAAAAGGCTGCGATTACCAATAAGTTGACTGCGGAATCTGTCTGTCCCCAGACAGCCGAGTTTTACCAAATTACAGGATTAAACAAAAAGGAGAAAGCGAAAAGAAGCGCCAAATTTTTTCATAATTAGTTTTCGCAATCTGTGTTGGTATATTGAATCTTACACTTTAGCTTAGGATTAGTTCTAAATCCTTGCAATAGGGTTTCACCTAAGGGGTCTTGAATCTCAAATTCCTTTTTCAAAAAATGTTCTTCAACTTGCCCTTGCGAAATACTTAAGGTATCTCCGACAAGTATCTGATCCTTATAAATATCTGACTCCCAGTTTAAAGGACGAAGCTCCACATTGGCAAAGTAATAATTATGGTTATAGGGCAAAGCCGAATAGTAATTATTTTTAATTGTATCACCCGTTGATTTTTGGAAAATAACAGGGTCAATCTTAGTAAAGTAGGCTATTGTCGCATAAGCTGTCTTTAACCTCCCTTGGTCGATAACAAAATGTGTTTCCGGTTTTTGGATAATAATTTTCGAAAGCTCAACATATTGCTCTCCCCAATAGTAGCTCCTCTCTCCCGGAAAAAGAACAAAATATGACCGCCACAAAAATAATCCCGATAAAAAGAAAAGCAACAAAAGTATTAACCATCCAAATTTAGGTTTTAAAAACTCAAATGTTTTATTAATACCAATTCCAATTATCAAAAGTTGCGGGCCCAATAAGGGCATTGCACGGTGTGTTGCAAAAGGGTCGTGTGTCAAAGCGGCAGGAATGGGCGTTATTAGGGCAGAGGTAATTAAAATCTTGGATAACTTCGACGATCGGTTTTTGAAAACGAAGTACCAACCTATAAAATAAGGCACCACCATCCATAAGTGAAAAACAGAAATCTCTGGTAATGACCGCTGCATATCAGGATCCGGTTTAAAGAAAAGTGCTTCGGGAGAAAAATAGTTAATGTATTGAGAAAAAAACTCGCGAATAAATACTAACAGCGGCAAACCTGCTGAAAACAGATCCCCTTTTTGAAAAAATGCTGGAGTAAAAAGCATTACTAAATGAGGAAGCTGAATAATGGCAGCACCAGCGATACCTAAAAGGAAATATTTTCTGTTAAATTTACCCGATAGGTGTTTTTTAAAAATTAGGGTCAAAACTATTGCCAAAAGCGGGGAAACAAAACGCTCGGTATAAGCAGCGTATGTTGATAAAGAAAAAATTATATAGGCCAGAAATATCAGTTTGGGTTTATTAAAACTTAAGTAAAAGCAGAACACCCCTAGAAAAAACAAGAAAAAACCCGTGGCAACTTCGTAGCCGATGCGTGAGTAAAAAAGTAGCCATGGGTTTGTGGCGGCAAATAGAGCAAAGAAAAATGATGTAATTTTATTCTTTGTAATTACATATATGAAAAAATAAAAAAGAAACACCGAAGAGATACCAGCCAAAGCGGATATAAATCTTGCCCCAAAAATATTGTCGCCGAATAAATATATAGATACCGAGGTCAAGTAAATATATAAAGGCTCATTGTAAGAGCCATAAAATCTAAAAAGTACGGGGTAGGATTTACCATATTCGTCTTTACCTGTTTCCAATATGGATAGGGCATTATAAGAATGCATCGATTCGTCGATATAAAATCCGGGCGGAACGCTGTCTAGTTTCCAAAAAAATAAAAATATACAAAATACCAACAGTATTAGAATAGACAATTTACTTAACATATTTATTTAGAGCTAAAATGCTTAACGAAACTATAAACGGAAATACTAGAGCAAATCCAACCGGTTCATTGGTATATGTAGCAGCAGAAGTAAATAATATAAAAATAAACAAAAGATAAAATCCTAAATGTTTTCCCGTCTTTATTGATAAATACAATCCGACTAATAATAGTGGAAACAATACGGGAGAAAACTTTTCATGTTCAGTTACACCTACTCTTTCTCTGGGATGGTTTGCGAAAAAATAATAATTAAAGTCTAGCGCCTCTCCCAAATTATTTCTAAATCTGTAAAAAGCAATTAATTCCTGTCTTTGTTCCAACCAGTGTGCAATTCTGGGGTTTGGATAAAGTCTCATTCGCTTTTCCATAAGATCTTTCTCTAATGGCGTAGTATCGACGAAAGAGTTCGGGTCAAACCACTTTATCTGAAAACTTGCTATAACAACTAATGAAAGTGATGAAATTATTAACAAATTCTTTCTGGGTTTATTACTTATCAAGAGACTAAATAAACTTAATGAAGCAACAATGCATAGCACGCCCAGCAGAAAATTTTTTTCAAATATCTTCCAAATCCAAGCGTTACCGAAGCAAATTAACAAAAATATCAAAACTTTTTTCACAAAACAATTTTATACCCAAAATACTTTAATTTGCATCCAAAATAGCTTTTTGGGGTATCATACTCAAGCTTACGAAGGTTGCAAACCTGAGTAAGATGAGTATACCACGAAGATATATGGGTATTTTATCATAAACTTGAACATATTGACTTTTTGTAAACAGGTAAAAAGCCGGTTCGCCGGATGGAATCAGTTAGGGGTTTTTCCCTAAGGTTCAACCACTAAATATGCCGGTTGAGCATTTGGATAACGGACAGTCGCTTTTATTGAAACATCGAGAGGAAATTCGCTTGGTTTTCCAACAAGTAAAATATCATCTCTTTGACTAAACAAATTCCAGTCAATGCTCCCGAAACTATATTTGCCTAATCTATAGCCTTCAAACTGATCGATATAGCTTACTTTTTCTTCATAAACCAGCCAACTTGCACTATAACGCTGATAATCTTTTGGATCCCATTTCTTATAAAAAGCGACCCATATCTGGGGAACCGAAACACTTCTGCTTATGCGTATTTCCTCATATTCGTCTTCTATCGTTGAAACGTATCGGATGGTTTCACGAGTTCCATGCTGCATGAAGGAGGAAGAATGAATTGGGGAGTGATAAATATAGTTTTCCAAAAAACTAGTGAAAGATATTGTCAATATTAACATAAGTGCACAATAGTATATCAGCCTTATAAATTTCGGTCTTTTGAACCTCGAAAAATACTCACCCAAGCTTAATGCACCATATGCGGATATTATTTGAATTGCAGGAATCATTACGACAACCCGATTTGCGGCATACCCCGGACCTTTAGTCAAGGCAGCGGGTATTGGCGAAACCAATATCCAAAAAAATATAAATTCTAACCATCTAATTCTTTTCCTTTTTGCCCAGACCAAAAGACAAGATATGAGGAAAAAAAGTTCAAAGAAATACATCACTCCAATCCCCGGAATCATTCCGTAGGTTGCCTCACCGGCCCCTTGGCTAAAAAGAAAAGTCGGTGATAGGTAGGAAAGATAATTATTAGTAAAAACTTTTAATACGTAATTTATCTTATTCGAAAAGATTCGAGACACGCCCTCAGGCATCCCCCCTAATATCGCTTCATATCTTTTATCGCTAACCGCAGCCCACTTGTCAGTCGGATTTGAAATAATAATATCGCTTCCCCTTTGCCCCGCACCCCAGAAAATACTTGAGGCAGAAATGGCAAAAAACAAAGCAAATGTAAAAAACCCAAGTTTATTTTTACCAACAAATTTTTTTAAGCCCCTAAAAAAGTTACCATTTAATCCGACAAAAAATATATATAAACCCAAAAAAATTACCGGAGTAACTAATCTAGCGGTATGATAGGAAAATAAATTCAACCCAAAAGATAAAGAGGCAACAAACATCCACTTCTTATTCTTCAGACCCTTAAGGTACAACCAAACTCCGAAAGGAATAAAAAAAGTTGTCAGGTTCGCCTCAAATGCACCACGCGACAAAGAGATGTGCCACGGAGAAAAAGCTAGTAGCAACGCTGCTAAAATAGCCAATTTTCTATCCTCTTTTTTGAACTCCCTAACCATCAAATAAGTTGCGATAACCGCTAAACCACCAAAAATCGCGTTAGGTAGCCTCACCGCAAATTCATTAAGACCAAAGACAGCAACTGTTGGAATTGCTAAATAAGAATAAAGCGGAAGCTTAAAATCACCAAATGACCTTAAAACCAAAGGAAACCTTTCACCCCATTGATCCTTACCAGTCTTTAGAAGTGAATACGCATCATAACCGAAAGAGGCTTCATCCTGAGTAAATCCTACTGGGTATTTATCAATACCAATCACCCTTACGGCAAATGCGAGGGCCACAATTAGTATAAGAATCAAATTTGCACCCAAATATCTTTTTTTAAACATAGACTATCTTCCAGTAAAAATGTAAAAAATAGGCTCGCCCGTAGGCGATGTGACCGTTTTAAAAAGATTTAGACTCGTTTCTCTAAATATCTGCGGGTTTGTTGCGTCTTTTTCCGCCGAAGCAACCACCAATGTTTCTGGATTAGCTAATCTTTCGATAGGCTTATCCAACTCCCCAAAATAAAACTTTTCACCTAATTTAAATCCATTAATACCGTCTACTATATTTTCGATATGAACATCGCCTTTAAATTCTTTTTGAAAAAGTTTCATATCATATCCATACCAAAATAAGAATCGCCCAAGTATTGGCTCGTAAGTGTTATTAAAATATATTCGTTTATAATCTGCATCGACCTCTTTTACATATGAAACTGTCTCTTTAAACCCATATTGCCAAAAACGCCAGCTTTCATTTTGCCAGATTACGAAATACCTATGGAAAAATCTTGTCACATCCAAAATCATCAACAAAACAAAAATTCCAAAAATAATTTTTCCCTTTTTACTTGAGGTTTCTTCTATTAAAAAATTAAATCCGAGACTAGACATAAAAATTAAAGGGGGTAACATCAAAATAAGTCTTGAGGCATGATACCCCCCATCCTTTGTCAAGGCCGATGGAAGAGGGGCCAATATCAACCAAGCTAAAATTACAAAGTAGCCTTTTTTATTTTTGTCTCTAACGAAATTGCCAAAAAATAACCACGCCCCCAAAAGAACTAATATCAAATCATAATGATACATCTGGCCAAATCCTTCAATACTCTGACGCATATTAGGGTCCCCTTCTGTAAAAAGAAAATTTGTTGAAAAGGCCTTAACGTAGTTTTTTGCAACAATCTCCGCCGCAATAGTTCTTTTGTTATAGAGAGCTCTCGTTAGAAGTGAATTTGACCATCTTCTCCTGTCAACAACCTCCTGCATTAACTTATCCTCGGGAATTGCCGATATAGAAGAAAATCTCTGTGATGATACTCCTTTAACAGTAAAAATTATATAAGGAATAAGTACTAATAATCCTATTACTCCTACTAATGTTAATCTCCAAAGTGAGTATTTAAATAATCTTTTTCGATAAATTACTATTAAAGAAAAAGCAAAAAGTGGGGTAAAAACTGTGGCGATAGCATATGAATAAAAGGTGAGTGTAAATAAAATACTCGAAAATATTAAATACTTATATTCTTTTAGTCCTTTAATAAAACAAAGTACTCCAGATATCAAAAATGGAAACAAAATGCCGGCATCATTTGCCTGGCGGCTGAAATTAAAATGCCAGGGTGAAAATATTAAAAATAACGTTGCAATAATTGCTATTTTTTTATTAAAAGCTTCTCTTACCAAAAAATAAAACAATATTATACTCACAATACCCAATAACATTGAGGGCATCCGAACTCCGATTTCATTAAGACCAAAAATATCTATGAAGGGAACATCTAAATAAAGCTGCATTGGTAAACGATATTCAGAGAATGAACGAAACATTATTGGAAATTTATTTCCAAGATAGTCCTTTCCAGTTGTCAAAATTGAGTAGGCCTGAAGCCCTACATCAACCTCATCCCCAAAAAGTTCAATAGGAACTTTATCCAATCTCCAGATCCTAAAGAAAATTCCAATCCCAACCAAAAAAATAACGATGATTCTAAATATTAATTTCATAACCAGTTTTCAAGCCAACCAGAAAAAATCATGATTTGCCAAAGAACTCCAGAATTATTAGATTTAAATTCTTGATGTTCAGACCAAATTCTATCAACTTTATCTCTTTCTAAAAATTCATTTAGCCTTTGGTTGGAAATCAACGAATAAGCAAGGTTTTTTAAATCTTTCCTTAACCATTTTTCAAGGGGTATCCCAAAACCTTTCTTTGGTCTTTTAGCTATTCCGGGTAGTTTATTTTCCAAAAGTTTCCTAAGTTGTATTTTGGTCCTCCATAAATTTACATGAGAATCTTTGGTCGAAAACGCGTAATCGACAACATCGTTATCTAGATAAGGGACTCTAACTTCCAAGGAGTTGTACATGGAGGCTCTATCCACTTTAAAGAAAAAATCATCAGGTAGATAGGTCTCTAAATCGATTACCTGTCCAGCTTTTGATGGATATAAATTTCCCCACGATTCCTTTCCAAAGTTAGCTTTCAAGTCAGGTTTCTTGTACAGATTATTTTCGCCCAAAAAAAATGTCCTCATCCAGTAAAGATGTCTTTCTTGTAAGTTTTCTTTTTTGAGTCCTGACAAAACTATCTTTGCCAATTTCTTCTTTTTATAATCTTTAAATGAAGTTGGGATCAGATTAACCAGCGAGTCCGGGAGCATTTCTACCAACCTAGTCAGAAAATCATATGAATAAGTTGGTAAAAAATCCAGATATTTCGCCAAAATATGTGCTTGATATGTAGGATATCCACCGAAAAGCTCATCTCCTCCATCGCCCGATAAAACAACCTTGACATACCTTCTCGCTAGTTTACTTACTTTAAAAGTGGGGAATAGAGACGCGTCCGCAAAAGGTTCATCAAGTTTAGAGCTAATTTCGTCAAATAAGTTAATAACGTCTTTTGAGGTAAATTCTTCGCTGTAATGCTCAGTACCTAGCCTTTTGGCAACATAGTGTGCATATTTTGATTCATCAAACCCCCGCTCAGAAAATCCTATTGAAAAGGATTTCAATTTTTCAAATTTTGAAATATAGTACGCAATTAAACTCGAGTCTAAGCCCCCGCTTAAAAATACCCCCACAGGTACATCAGCAATAAGTTGCTTCTCAATCGACCTTTCTAATAATGTGTCCAGAGATACTTTTCTTAAATCCTTTGTAAAATCTAGATCAAAGTATTTTTTTACTTTTAATCCTGTTTTATCAAATGTAAGATAGTGTCCTGGTTTTAGTTTGAAGACACCTGTGTAGATTGACTTATCGCCTAATATATACCCCAGATAAAAATAATAACTTAAGCCATCGCTATCAATTTCTTTCTTAAATCCTTTATGTCTTAAAATTGTTTTCGCCTCCGAACCAAATATCAACTTATTGCCGTAATGTGCATAATATAAAGGTTTTATTCCTCTTCTATCTCTTGCTATAAACAATTTCTGTTTCTTCTCGTCCCAAATAGCAAAAGCGAACATTCCATTCAACTTCTTAACCAAATTTTCTTTGTACTCTTCGTATAAGTGAACTATCACTTCCGTATCACTTCTAGTTTTTAATTTATGTCCCTTTTTAATTAAATCGTTGCGGAGGTTTTTATAGCCGTAAATTTCGCCATTGAATATTACCACCACACTTCCATCCTCATTTTTTATGGGTTGATCGCCAGTTTTTAGATCAATAATACTTAAACGTCTTATTCCAAGGTGAGCAATATTTGATTTGCTGTGGTATTCACCTGAAGAATCAGGGCCGCGATAGATAATCCCTTCGGCCATACTCCTAATAACCGATGGGTTTGTTTTTGAAGAAAAATCAACGTATCCTACAATCCCACACATTAAAACTTTTCCTTTGTCTTTATTTCATATATCGGCTTACCCTGTGAGCCAAAATAAGTTCTAACTTGAAGTTCCGCTAAAAGTCCCATCATAACAAATTGAACTCCCAAAAGTCCTAAAAATATTGCTATTAAAAAAAGTGGGTCTCTGTGAACAAAAACTCCCAAGAAAAGTTTACGATAGGAAACTGCCATAAGCGTCAAGCCGCTAAAAAAAATGCTTCCCAGGCCAACTGTCCCGAAAACGTAAGCAGGCTTAGTACCGTAAGAGCTCAAGAATTTAACAGTTATAATATCAATTATCGTTTTTATAATTCTTTCAAAACCGTACTTCGATTTACCTGCTACCCTTCCCCGGTGCTTTACTACAATTTCTCCAACCTTTGCACCCCTAAGGTAAATTAAAACTGGCATAATTCGATGAAGTTCTCCGTACAATTCTAAACCCTTGACAAATCTTTTTTTTACAACTCGAGCGCTGCAACCAACATCATGATATGGATAAGAAAAAACAATATTTATAATGCGATTTGCCACCCTTGAAAAAAAGCTTCTCAAATTAGCATCTTTCCTTTCTTTTCTCCATCCAAAGACGGCATCATACCCTTCATCTATTTTTTCAAAAAATCTTGGAATATCCTTCGGGTCATTCTGTAAATCAGCATCTAAAAAAAAGATATATTTACCCGTCGAATTATCAATCCCTGCTGCAATTGCCGCTGTCTGCCCGAAGTTTTTCCTCAAACTTATCAAAAGATATGAAATACTATCACCCCTGTTCGCAGAAATTTCCTTCTCAAGAATCTGATGGGATCTATCAGTACTGCCGTCATCCACAAAAATCACCTCGCAATTTATAGATAGCTGATTCAGAACTTTTTTAAGTTCGGTGTTTAATTTAACCAAATTCTCTTCTTCGTTCTTAAAAGGGATTATTACTGAAAGTCTAACGTTCTCCATTGTCAGTTATATTCTAAGTAAAAAGACTCCACGGGTCTACATTCATTTACAGTTTGTATTTTTATATTCTATTTTTTTACATTTTAACTCTGGATTGGTTTCATAACCAACGAAAACAAGTCTCTCTTGTGGGTCTTTTACCTCGAAAATCGAATCAAAAAGATGTTCCTGAACTTGCTGACTTGAGAAAGTTAACTCATCACCCACCAAAATCTGTTTATTATAAATGTCTTCCTCCTAAAAAATATTTCTGGTCTCAATATTGGCAAATTTATAATATTAAACATTACCTTCCAAATCCATAAGTTTCCAATTAGAACTACTATTTCAAACACATTAGATAAGTTCACTTGGGTATTAATATTATATTTTGACCGAATCTTTTAGATTCTTGGTAGTTTTCTAAAATGTAATTATGAACCGGAGGCAGACTATCGGGACTTAGACTTCCAAAATTCATATTAGGATTGTAAACAACAAATTTGGGTTTATTCATTTTTAACTCATCAATCATCTTCTCCTGGTGGCCCCCTGCAATAAAAGCGTAAGGAGCATCAAAAGAGGTAACATTTTTGCTATCCGTCAAAAAATACAACTCCGGCATCCAAGGAAAAACAAATATACCGCCGTCTTTAGGTACATTCTCCTGAACATAACTTATTAAATCGTTTCTTTCTTTATTAAGCGTCTTATCCTCTTCAAAAATTATTCCTCCCCTCTCTGTCTCATATTCTTGATAAGCACCGATAGCATCGCCATAAGTCTGAAATTTGTATATAATACTCGATAAGTAATATTTTGCGTGGTTGCCCACAAATAACATTAAGAAAACCGCTGTCACCAAAACTTTAGAATGAATCTTTTGTGCCAGATTAATAGACTCTACAAAATAGAAAAAAAGTAAAACTGCTAATACAAGGACAAACAATAAATGGTAGTAATCAGATCGGCCCAAAGTCGACCTAGACAGGAAAAATCCAAAAATTGTAATTGTAAACGATAATTTGTCAGTCGGGTTTATATTTTTCCCTACAAATTTTTTATAAAAAAACAATATTAGTACCCCAGCGAATGAAAATTGCACCAAAAACCAATAAAAGGCGGTTGTACTTAAATATTCATAAAAAATATGCCAATAAAAAAAGGCTAGTTCTATCGGTCTTTCAACAGGAATATTAAAATATCCATAAGAAAAAGCCCCAGCATAATCCGTCACCTGCCGCAAAAAAGGCAAAAGTGCGTTGTTTGCACCTAGGTAAGAAATAGTTGGAACTGCAACCAGAAGTATTCCCCCCGAAAAATAAATTAGTAATCTAAGTCTATTTTTGGCCAAAAAGAAAATATATATTAAAATTGCAAAAAGTACCGAAATACCAACCTCTGTGCTTACAAATAGCGCTATAACTGAAACTATTCCCGACAAGAAGACATTTCTATAACGGGTATTTTGTATAGAGCCCAAATAGAACAATAATATTGCCAATAAACCCAGTCCGAGCCTTATTTCAATATTATTTTTCACCTCTCCTCCCGTTAAACTAAAAATAGTAAGTACAGCAGATATTTTCAAAAATCCGCTTTTTATCAACTTGTCCGCCACCAATGCAATAGCCGTTAATCCTAAAATATATAAAATGTGGAAATAGGCTCTTACATAAAATATAGAAAATGAAGTCAACTTTGTAAAAACATATAATAACCACGTTAAAAACGGCGGATGATAAGCATAAAAATCCCTATATATAATCTCTCCGTTTACCAGTCTCTGAAGCCACCCTAACCAGAAACCTTCCACTACGCTATCAAATTTTCCTACATAAAAAAGGGGGTTATATAAAACCACAAAAACGATACAAATAAGGTATAAATTGTAGGATAAATTTCTTAACTTCACAACATTCCTGGTAAAAAGAACAATTAATATGGTGCATAGCGTTATTAATGAAATTATTAATTTATCCTCATGAAATAAAATATTTATAGTTAACAGTAAATGTATCGGATTATTTACAAATTTAGGAAATCTTTCTGATAGCAATAAGTATACAAATGGCAAAATTACTAAAATAAATAAATTATTAGTAAAGGCACTGTCTAAAAAAAGTAAAATCGACAAACCAACTAAAAAACCGTTAATCATAGTTTTATAGCAAATTTTCAATTCATTTGTTATGTTTAATAACTTGAATGAAAGCCAATATAAAATATTAAATAAGGCAAATATGCCAATTAACACCTTTGCTGAATGGGTAGAAAAATGAGTACTTAGAAATAGAATAAGACAGACGAGAAGATATAGAAAACCGTATATTTCTTGTTGCTTTTGGTTAATATCCCTATTTAATTTTTTTTGAAGAAAATTTATGACAAAGAAAACGAAAATTGTGAAAATAAAAAAAATTACCCATTCAAAAAAATCGTAAACTTTAAGTTTCGCTAAATCCTCGGTAACAGAAGGAATTTCAGTGGATATGAATAGTTTATAAGGAATAAAATTAATCAATTTATCCAATATCAGTTTCGTAATTGACTTTCCTATTAGGATGGCCGAAATTAAGTAGATTATCTTTTCTCTCTCCATATGTATAGCTCTCCCAAAACAAAATGCCAGATTCTATAGTTGAAAATTCTTGAGTTTATTATACCTGAAAAGTATAGTCAAAAGACCCCTTTGTGCAAATTTTTCTCTTCGTTGTAACAAGGAATAATAACAGAAAGAAAAAGAATGATTCCTCCAATTTTACCAGTTTTGAAGATTTTTTACTTCTGATTGAAACTTTCTAAAGATTAAGTGTATCATTCAAATGAAATATGGCGAGAGCTTACTTTCATCAAAAAGGTTATTCTCATTTAGTCGTCTTGGGTATTGTTGGTTTAATCCTGGTTGTGGCTGTATTAAGAGTTTCTAATTCTATTTCACCCCGATCCACTTCATTACCAGAAAGCCCTGCTACCGTCATACCTTCAGTCAGTTCACCTACTCCTGGTCTGAAACCCTCCCCAAAGAACACCCCAACTGCCAAACCAGTCTCCAACTCGAAAACACCCTCCCCAACTACAAATAACAACGCTCAGCAAGGAATTAACAACACCGCAAGTACAAGCACACCAAAACCTACGTCTGTAAGTCTGACACCAACCCCAACGTCAACACCCACTCCCACTACTCAAACCTATCAAAACGGGCCAATATCAGCCACAGTCACATGCGCAGAATCTCATGGCGGGCTTAATAAGCACATCGATCTGGTAATATCAGCGTCCGGTATTGATACGAAACCAAATGGAGCCTGGACTTACATAAGAATTAACGATGCAGGTAAAAATATTTATCTTGCTTATGACAGTAAAGACTCAAGTTATTCTGGGTATAATGGCGTAACGATCCATAAACAAATTTATTCGATCAGAAACGCTGATTTGCTAGTTTTGGAATCTGGTAAAACATACACAGCCAAAGTGTCCCAAGGTGGGTATACAACTGGGGACCCAACGGGTGCTCTTGGAAGTACTCTTGCTGAGGTTTCCTTTGCACCAAACTGCTCTTTTTGATGAAGTATCAAAAAATAGGGTTAATAACACTCGGTGTATTGTAGTTTTTAATTATAAAAAACCTCCAAATAATTGGTAGGTGAACTTCTGACAGTCTCGTCGATGGCCCTAAAGTGCAAGAAGGAACATTCTCGCATCGTATACTAAAAGCGTTATAAATATACTTCGTGTTAAAAAACACCCCAAGAGCAAACAAAAGGACAATAACAACCTTCGATAGTTTTAGCATCCAATTCTTTTTGAACAACAGATGACCTAAAGAAGGTAATAGAGCTAAAGCATAGGTTGCCCGAAAAACATTTGGAGGTGTTGTTGAACGAAAGTCATTTTTTAATAAATATCTGGACGACAACAGCAACCCGACTAATAAAGCAGTGGTAATAAAGTTTGGATTCTTGTATAACTTGACGAATCCCAGTGCTCCGAAAACCGATAGAATAGGGAAAATTGGATATCGATACCAAGGCAGCAAATCTTGCTCTGTTCCAGAGAATACAACCACAAGAAGCCAGTACACAAGAAAAAAAGTTAATAAACTTATAACCCTTGGTTTATTTTTATTAAACAGAAAATATATCGCTGAAAACAGACAGAATATATACCAACCATCATAAAGTAAATAGATATCGTGAGCGGGAGTTGTAAAAATATAACTTAATCCACTCCATCCAGCAAAGCGTGTGGACTGAATATTTAATATTCGAAGGAATAACTCCCAATTATAATGATATCCGTAAACAAAAAATGCAAAAATCCCAGCAAGTAAAATAACAAAAATTACAATTAGATCCTGCCATCGTCTTTTTTTAACTATGAAAAACATATACAGGGGTGCAAAGAAAAACCCCGTCGGCTTCATAAGTCCTAATAAAACAGAAATACATCCAAAGAGGATTGCGTACTTCAATGTCGGCCGATCCAAGTAACGTTTAACAAGAAGGATACTTCCAATAAAAGCAAGAGCGAAAACATTTTCTGGAACTGATAGCCTTGAGCCAAAAACAATAATGGGTGAGGTTCCGTAAAAAACCGTAGCTAAAATACCTACCCAGTAATTAAAAAACTTTTGGGCTATATAAAATACTAAAGCCATTGTGAGAAGCGATATTAATACGGAAGGTACTCGTGTGTGGGCAGAGGGCAAAACACCGTCTCTTGAGTCTCCAAATAAATGTGCTGCCCCCCCAGATAACAACGAGTAAAGTGGGGGTTGATCCAACCAAGGTTTATATAACTTCGCAGGCAAATACAAGCCTGCCTTGTCACCCACAATTCCATCGAAAACCAAGCTGCTCTCGGGATAATCTAGTGTAGACCATGAAACTGGAACCCCTGTCTCAATCAAATTAATACCCGCCCATCCGAAAGCCAATTCCTCTGCGTGTGCAGGACCCGGCCAGCGTTCGTACTCGTGAAGCTTAATAATTGCCAAAAATATAAAAATAAAGAAAAATATAATATATTTTTTGTTAATAAATTTAAGTAATTTCATATCCAGCAAGTTAAATTTTCATTAATTAACTTTTCTCCACACCGCAGCAACTTTCTGACTTGCCCAAGTAATAAAAAATATTATGTTGTGTACTATAATTCCATGGTAAATTTTACTTGAGGGAATAAGTCTCCGCCACTGGTTTCGTGTATCTAGAATTTTCCTGCCACTTGCGCCATGGTAATGCATCACTTCTGCTTTTGGTAGATAATAAGTTTTAAGGCCATTTTGCCTCACGCGTCTACAGTAGTCTAGGTCCTCAAAATACATAAAATATCGCTCGTCAAGAAGGCCAACTTTATTAAAAGCTTCTGGAGTTATCAAAAAGGCTGCTCCCACAACCGCTTCAACTTCGTGAGCTTCATTACCACCTGGAGCATATTTTTCAAGTAACCCCTTCTTACCCAACCAATACTGTTTTATTGCACGGCCTATTGTTGGAAATCTAAAAACTGAACCCTGAACACTACCGTCTGGGTTAAGTAGTCTGGGTGCAATTACTCCTGCCTCGCTTTTACTTTTTGCAAATTCATAAAGTCTGTCGATCGTGTATTTTTTGACCCGGGTGTCGGAATTAAGTAAGACTATATATTTTCCTTTGGCTTTTCTTATTCCTTGGTTATTGGCTTTTGCAAAACCTAAATTCGAATCGTTCTTAATGATTTTTACGCCATAGTTTACAAAATCAGAAGTTTCAATCTTTTCGCTAGACCCATTATCAACAACAATAATCTCGTACTTTATCTTTGGTTTGGAAATGGTTATAGACTCTACACAATTAAGGATAAGCTTTTTTGTATTAAAGTTGACGATTATTATTGATAAGTCCATTTTGATAATATTTCCTCATCCGCCACACGGCTTTCTTTTACTTCTATGCGTCTTTTATTAATAATTAAGGTTAGTTTTATCATCGCAGCAAAAATTATTCTAATATAACCAGGGTGCATAAGTGTTCGTTTAATTAAACCAAAGACGTGTTGCCTGAAAAGATACCGGCTTGTTATATTTTTCCATATGACCAAGAGTTGATTTCTTTCTTTTGTAAAATTAGTATAAGATTTATTGAGTAACTTTGACGTTGATTCGTGTTCGTGGTAAACAAGAGAATCTGGTTCCCAAAGTAATTTATATCCTCTTTTCATTGCTCTGTAACTTATGTCAAAATCTTCCCAGTAAAAAGGCGCAAGCAAGCTTTCGTCAAATCCTCCTAATTTTTGCCAAAAACTTTTCCTAAATATTCCGCTTCCTCCGCTTACCCAAAAGGTATTCTGAAGCTTATTGTTTTCCACGCCTCGAGCAATGTCTATAAACCCCTGTTTAAAATAACCAATTGATGGGCCTTCACCTTTCTCGTGCAATCCTACACCAAAGACATTCCTTTCTTTGAAGTGCTTAGTCGGTTTGACTAAGAAATTATTTGTTACACGAACATCGTTATTCAAAAGACAGATTAAATCTTCCTTTGAAACTTTTACACCGCGATTAACTGCAACTAAGAAACCTAAGTTTTTTTGAATTTTAACTATCTTCAGTACTGGGTTGCCTAAACCCTCAAGATACGTAACTGAACCATCTCTTGAACCGTTATCAACAACTATAATTTCGGCAATTGAATTCTTTTGGATTTTTACAGCCTCGAGAAGATAGGGAATATTAATCTTGAGCAAACTTTCTCCGTTCCAATTTGGAATAATTACTGAAACCTTCATATCTTCCTTGCTTTTTCAAAAAAATAATATAAGAATAACACGACTAAACCTGAAAATAGCAGGTATTTACCTATTGTAAAAGATTTTGGCTCGTATACAAAACTAACCTCATGTTTGCCTTGATTCAATTTAATAGACTGGAACAAATAATTCGCCTTTTTAATTTCCTCCTTCCTGCTATCAACATAAGCTATCCAACCAGGATAAAAAGTTTCTGATAAAAATAAATATCCGTCTTTTTCCAGTTCGACTGTAATATCAAATCTGTTTTTTAGCTGTTTAAAATTGTTTATTTTGTATTTTAGATCATCCGGTTTTAATATTAATTCTTCGTATTTTTGGCTAAAATTTGTCGTAACCCAAACTCTTGGAAGTACATTTCTATTTTCAAAAACATCAATCCTGCCTTCGTCAAACACCTTTTTATACCTTGTTTCATCCAATCCTCTTGCGTACTCACCTTTTTGAGAGGGATCTCCATACATATTCTTCTTGTAATCAACAACATACTTTACACTTGCATAATCTAGTAGTTCAGAATCAAAATAATGAATAATCCCATACCTTCTGCTCAAATTCTCTTTTGTGCCGAAATTTACTAATGAGATCCACTCCGCATTAATTCTGGGATAAATAGGATCGTAACCTTCGGGCGATCTCAAATTGTATGGCATGTGCAAATTAAGCGGGATGCCACCTGCAAATCGCCACGAACCCAAATTTTTTTGGAGAAATTCTAAGATTTCGGTACTTGGAAAAACAAAGTCTCTGGGTGAAAAGGGCGTGTTTTTTCTTGCATACCAGAACATCTCCAATGCCGCTAACACTATCAGCAAATACACACCAATTTTTTTGTAACGAGAGAAAATATAAACAAGAGCAAGTACAAATGAGGCTGGTAACATATTCTTAAGCGCTACAGTTAGATTTATTGCTTGTTCAGGAAACTTTACGATTGCGGAAACAATAAATACAACCGTCACAAGAGTTACAGCTATCAATATTATCGGAATTTTTGAGAAGTTAGATTTTTTAATCTTTAGCCACTTATTAAAACCGTACGAGGCCAGTACGGCCAAAGAAAAATCAGCAATAAACAAAAGCCTGCTTGCAGAACTTGTTGATAAGCCAGGAATTTTAAGTAAGTAGGGTAGGAATGCGGTGGGAAAAGGAAAGAGAAAAATTATTGTCAGAAAAAAGGTTGCCACGAAAAATATTTCATGTTTTATTCTCTTAGTAAAGATTGAATAAAGAGCAAATACTAAAGCCACAACTCCAACAAATCCCATATATTCATGAAATCCAAATTTACCCCAGTAATTACCTGTAACGACATTTCCAAAAAAGTCAGGCCAAATAAAATTAACGATTTTTTCCCAATGTAGTATTCCGAAAAAATACTCCCTTATATAAGTGTCGTCCGCTCTTATCGAGTTAACATAAAGCTCAATTGTTGGGATCAACTGCACAGAAGCTAGTGAAACCCCAATCAAAAAACCAAATATCGCCCTTAATAAAAATTTTATGTTTCTTGATATGAAAAGCGAAAAAGCAAAGTAAAATATACTAATGTACAAAGGAATTTGAAAATCACCTGCGGTAAAAATAAAAAAATATATTAGAGAGATTGCTATTAAAGAATAAGCATTTTCTTTTAAAATTAATAAAAAATACAGCAGAAGTGGAAGCCACAAACCAGCTTGCCCACCTGTGTTAAACTCTAACCAAGCGATCATGTAACCACTGAAAGCAAACGCAATTGACCCCAAAAAACTAGCCCTTGTATCCAAATCCAACTTTTTTAAAAATAAATACATGAATACAGCCGCTAAAAATGATTGCGCCATGACCAAGATATTCCATGAATCGATGTTATTAAACAACCAATACACAGCATTCATTGGATAAAGGGTGCTTGAATGAAGAGTTGCTAAAAACGGCGTTCCGTTCAAGATATAAGGATTCCACAAAGGAATTATTAGGTTTCTCCAAAATTCACCAACAAGGCTTCTCCATGGAAAAAATTGGGAAAAACTATCAGTTATCTCAAGGTTTTTTATCGGAACACCTGCTGGATAGCCACCCCAGGCAACTTCTGTCCATGGAACATGCGCTCCAACCAGTGCATCAACTGGAAGAGCAACTTTTCCCTGAAACAAGACGGGAAAATAAAAAAGTATGCAAAAAACAAAAAGAAGTCCTAAATATTTCTCTTTAGCTAATAAGGTCAATAATTTCTTTTTTAAATCTTTCATAGGAATATTTTACAGAATCCCTTTTTGCTATATTGGCCATGTTTTTTAGCTTATATTTGTCATTAATAAGTTCCGAGGTTTTGTTTCTGAGATCCTCTTCAAAGCGCCAGAGAAAACCATTTTTCCCGTTATTTACTATCTCTTTATGTCCGCCTGCTTCAAAAATAATCGGCACCGCTTCGCTTGCCATAGCTTCCACAACCGTTATTCCAAAATGTTCTGTTCTTTCTGGTGATCTCTGTTCGTTGACACCAAATCCTGCTGCAGACCAAAAAATTCGCGCTTTAGAATAAAGATTAACAATCTCTTTAAAGTTTGGATTTTCCAAAATGCTGATCGGGTAATTACGCGACTCCTCTATTAATTTATCCGTATTTTTCGTTCTTCCAACATCACTGGCACCAGCAAGAATCAACTCCCAATCTTTAATACCCAGATCTACCATTTTCATAAAATTCTTGACTAGTATGTCCTGCCGTTTGGCTTGCCCAAGCTCTGAAAATCTACCCACATACAAAATCAACTTTTCCTTTCTTCGCGATCTAAATCTTTCAATGTCGATGGGTGGGTATATAACAATACTCTCTTTTGGATACTCTCTATCAACCCACTTTTTTGTAAAATACGAATTAACTACCACCTTCTTTATCCTAATAAACTTCATTCTGTTAATTAGACTTTTTCCATCGACATTGTAAAAAGGTCTTTGAAAGTGAAAAATATTGCGTCTGGCAAAAAGGATGGGGACTGAACCATCAGAGAGCCAAAACATTAGATCATAGCCATCACCTCTTTTGACACTCTGAGTGATTTTTGCTTTTCCCAAGTCAAAACCAAACCTTTCTTTTACCTTTTGTGTCAAATCTTCGTCTTTTGCCTCAATATCTACATTCCAACCCTCCTCAAGCAATACCCTCGCCACAGAAAGTACGTACCTTTCTCCCCCACCGAGAGTATCTAAGTAAGGACTATAAATTGCTGCCTTCATTATGTCTTTTCACTTGTAATTCCCACAGCTTCGCGTAACTAACAAAACGACTGAAAATTTGGTAAACTGCATAAATTGTCCCCTCAAACCCATCTATAAAAGCTCTTTGTTTCACCCCTCTTAACCAAAACTCCCTAAAAACTGCGGTGGTAAACCTTATTATGTTCATGGGGGGATGACCAGCTTCAAACATTAATTTAGCTTCGGCTTCAGACCATTTGTTTGTTTTATCAACCATCTCGGCCATAGTCATATTTTTGAAATGCGTCATTGGATTAATCAGGTGGCCAAGAATTCCCCTAAAAATGGGTTCTTCATGAAGTTCACCTTCCCATTTTTCGAAACTGTCTTTCTTAAATAATCTTTTATTATAATCCGGCCACCATCCGCCATGTTTAAATTCTTTACCGAAAATTATATTTTTTCTAGGTATTGCATATGCAGAATTTGACATTTGTAATTTTTCATCGGTAATTATTTTTAGTATTTCACTACGAAGCAGCGGCGTTATTCTTTCATCCGCGTCTAAAAAAAGCACCCATTCCCCATGGGCAAATTTTAAACCGAAGTTACGTCGATCTGAATAATTACCTTTTGCGTATTTATAAATATTAACTTTAAATTCTCTCGCAATTTCTACCGTTCTGTCACTCGAATTATTATCTATTACGATTACTTCATCCACCCAATTGACGGATTCCAAACAATCCTTGATTACAACTTCTTCATTTTTCGCAGGTATTATCACGCTTAATTTTGCCATGAGCCCTTTCCAAACCTCCTCAAATAAAAATCAATAGCTCCTTTCCTATACCACTCACGCCTTTTTAAAATAAATTTCACACTCTCTCGGACTATTGCAACTTTTGCCCTTAGTGGTGCATAGCACATTCCAAATAGCAACCTGTTTCTTGTTATAAAATAGTCATTAAGCTCACTACCAACTGCGGAACTCTGAGCAATTTTATGCCACAGCTTTGCGCCGGGTGTATATAAAACTTTCCACCCAGCTCTCTTCATTCTTTGCGACAAATCAGCATCTTCCAAATACATAAAATATCTTTCATCAAACATGCCAACTTGTTTTACTGCACGAGCACTCAAAAACATGCACGTCCCGGTTGCAAAGTCAATCTCGCGATCACTTTCAAACCGTCCACGATCCACTTCATCAACTCCGAAATTAGTAGCATAAACATTATCCCAATCAATTTCTCCCCCTGCATACCAAACAACTTTCCCGAGATCTTCGCTCTTATATCTACTTTTATGAAACTCAAAACCTTTTGCAAAATAAATCTTTGGAGACAAAATACCTGCACCAGGGTAATTCTTAGATGATTTGATGAATTGATTCATCAAATCACTATCTAATAAAGTATCGTTGTTTAAGACCATCACATAATCAGCCTCGCGTTCAAGGGCGTATTTTATTCCAATATTATTTCCGCCGGCGTAACCTAAGTTCGAATTGTTTACAATCAATTCGAACCTGAAATTGGTGATGCGTGGTAGATTTATGAATTCCTTAATTAACCTAACTGAATCGTCTGTTGAAGCGTTGTCGACAACTATAATTGATAATCGAAAATCAGTTATTAATAATTTCTTGATTGACTTTAGGCAATCAAGAGTATCTTGCGCTCTATTCCAATTCAAAATTACAATAAAGACATTCTTCATCGTAAAAAAAATTTTCTATAAATTTTTAGTATTAGTTTTCTGGGGGCCGAGGCAGACTTAAGAAATGAATTTATTACCCACCAATCGAATTCTCTCCTATGTTTTTTAACAATCTTAAAAAGATCTTCCGGCACTACATCTACTTCTTTAAACTTAGACACCTGCCAAAGTTTTAAGTACAGTACAAACTCTGATATCGCTTGAAGTGAGGCGACAACCAATCCATGGAGACCGTCTTTGTAGCCAAATCCTGCAAAGTATCTACTTAAAAATTCACTCGTAGGCTTAGCCAACAAGTCCTGCCATTTAAATTTATAACCTTCACTTTTCAAGGTCACTGCTTGGATAGTTGTGTATCTACCCATCCTTTCCAAATATTCCTCGATTGAACCGTAGTGATGGTGGACAAGCGCCAAATCTTGATTGATCGGAATCTCCATACCACGGCCAAGAGTTACAGGAGGAACGTGAATCTCGTCGCTCCAAGAAACTTCTCCTTTTTTAAAAAATCGCACATTATAGTCTGGCCACCAACGCGAGTGCTTCATCCATTTACCGAAAATGATATTCTTTCTTGGAACCAAAACGTAGTTTACCAAATCGCTTTTAACTACTCCTTTTAGCTTTTTAGCAAGACTGCCTTGAAGTTCTTCATCGGGGTCTAAAATTAACACCCAGTCGAGTTTTGCTTTTTGTATACCAAAGTTACGTAACCGCTCCACGTAGTTTACAAATTCATGGCTAAAGAGAACCGCATTAAATTTTTTTGCAATTTTACTAATCTCTTCGGATTTACCGTTAACTACAACGACAACCTCATCCGTAAAACCAGACACTGAACTGATACATTTTTCCAAGTTGTTTAAGCTGTCATACCCCGGAGTAAAAGTAACAACTGTACTAATTTTATTCACTGTCTAAATTTTAACACGAAATCGATGATTCTAAATAAAATAGCCAAAACTTGGTATAATCCCAATTATGAAAGGTATAAAACAACCTGAAACAGTTGTATCTGAATGGCTCAAAATTCTTAACACTAAAGGAAGAAATAAAGCCGACGAGCATTGGGTAAGACATATCTTGCCAACTCTACCCAAAAATAAAGATCTTTATAAAAAATTTAGTAAAATCATCGTTCCACTTGGTCGAGCAGTTGACAAACTCGCTCTTCTTATCCAAACAGTAGAAGCCGATGAATATCACTTCTTAGTAGGAACAAAAGAGAGTTTCGATTCTTTAGACACTCTAACCAAACTTACTTATTTAAAACCTTCCAAGATTAGGGTACATAAAGTAGTTATAAACGACCCGTTTAGCGTACACAAAATAGTCCGGGAAATTTGGGAGGAAGACAGACTGGCGAAAATTGCAGTATACATATCTTCCGGACCAACTTCTCTAAGCGCACCTATCATTATGGTGGCAAGATATTTTGAATTTAGCGTTTTATACCAGGAATGGGGCAAATACGACATGAATATAAAACAAGCTGACCCTTTACAAAGAGTTGTTAAATCCCTTAAGGATCCTATTGAATATTACGGCGATCTAGAATTCGAAAAAGCTGTTTCTCTGTTTAATAAACAAATGTTCAGGGATGTGATCAAAATACTCGAAGATATTAAACGAAGAACCATGAGAATAGAGCAAGTTCTATTTCTGGAAACACTCACTAAGGGTTATATACACTGGCAAAAATACGAATTTAGAGCTGCAAGTGTTTTTATCCAAGAGGCCAAAGAGCTTTGCTCACGGTTCAATCCCAAATTAGTAAACTTAGTTGAAAAGAATTTAAGATTTTTAAATACGTTAAGTAACTCGTCAAACTTTATTAGCAAGTTAAAGTCTCCTAAATACGTCCTCTCATTTGTTTACGAGCTAAACATTAGGGCAAATCACGCCGCAGATGAAAACAATTTCATGTTCGCTATAACTTATCTCTATCGATGCATGGATATCATCTTTCAATCGGACTTGGTATTAAGAAAAATAAATCCATGGAATATTGAGTGGTCTAAATTATCTCCGAAAGTTGTTGCACTTTACTCAAAAGAATGGCAAAAATTAACCGGAGGTCAAGCAAGACAAGATGAAAGAATAGGACTAATGCAATCTGCTACTCTTTTAAAATCTCTAGACCAAAAGGGTCTTTTTGAGATAAAAAAAGTCTGGGAGGTTTCTAAATTCAGAAATTCGTTGATAATAGAACACGGAGATGAAGCTGGAAATGAAAAGCAATATAAATTAATTCTTAAAATAACAAAAGAGATAGTTAAGAGCTATAAAAATAAGCATAATTTAAATGAGATAAACACGGAAGACGCCAAATTTATAAAAATAGAGGAAAAATTATGATTAAATATTTAGTTTCACGATACTGAATATATTAAGGAAATATTGTTTTCAAAGATTTTTTTCGCTCCTAGCTCTTGAAAATTCAGACTTACTTGTTGACCTTTGAGCAAATAAACATATTTAATATTATTATCTTCCAAAAATCTATGAGCGGCGTTTTGGTCACTCGCACTAAAAAATCTAACAATCTCTTCGCGGCGGGTACTCCAATCATAACCTGTTATATCAAGATTAACTTCATCTTCAAGAAAAACCGGCTTATTAGCATATGCTGAAACGTAAGCGGTCGATTCATATAAATAAAGTGGCCTGGGAGGGAAGTCTGCCGCTTTGTTAGCTGCTTCACGGTCAAAAGGATAGGTCAAAACCACCCCTTCGGGCTGATTTTTTAAAAAGTCCAATGCCTTAAGTTCTTCGGTCGAGATCTTTGCAGGGGGTCTACCAGGTAAATAATGGTAATAGAGTGTGGAAAAAGTGGTCGGCAAAGTAACTAGCAAAACTACAACATAAACCAGAGGTATTTTCAATAACTTGTTTAATTTAACTATCCCCATGCCCGATAAAATTGCTAAAAAGAAAAGACTGTAATAAAAAAACTGAATAGTATTCCAGGGAGTGCCTTTTTGTAAAAAGAACATTGGGACGGCAATTCCGGCTAGTATAACCGCCCAAATAAATACACTTAACGAGTCAATTTTTTTAGATAAAGAAAAAACTGATACCAGCCTTGTTCCCAAATTCCCTACAATAAAAAGCGCGAAGGCAGCCAGATATCCAAATGCTGCTTTATAATAAATATTACCAAGTCTCCAGTTTACTAAAGCTTCGCCCAATTTAGGCCAGTTAAGCTTGTCTGGTGACATCAGGTTCTCCAAAAACCAAAAAGGCTCCCAAACCATTAGGCCTTCTGACCCGCGATTTAACAATAAATACAACACTAGTGTCATAACAACCGACCCGGTAAATATCTTTAATACATTTAACCCCCTATTTTTAACAAACTCATAGACTCCAGCAGCAAGTAAACCAAAAAGAGCCAACAGTCCTGCATAAGCTTTAATTTCGAAAAGTACGCCAAATAGCAATGTACTAACTAACGGTTTTTTTAAATGAATCAAGCCGAGCAGTAATATTACCAATGACAATGCAAAAGGCGGATTAATTAAAGTTGAAACAGCCTGGCTTGACCAGAAGATCGACTCACCGCCAATCACCCCTTCTCTAATTACAGTCAAGAGCCATCCAAAACTTCCTCCAAAATAAACAAAAAATGAGCCCCAAATTGCTTCGGTTTTGCTCTTTCGGAAGATAAATGCGAACTTATAAGTAAGCGCACCAATTAAAACTGCCAGAATCGGGGGAATTACCTGAAAATACAAAACGGGTATGTCAACATTTGTCAATTTATTCAAAACTGCCAAAAGCAAATCAAAACCGACATGATAATTCATCAAGGTCTCACCAGCAAAAACAGGAACCTCCCATGACCCCCTTGCCAATGAATTAGCAAGCGCTATGTGCCACACACCGTCATGCCCATTTGGTCCCCAAAAGCCTATGCCGAAGTCTTTTAAAAGACCGCTTTTTACCATTGTCAGGGACCAGGAGATGGACCCTAGCAAAATTAAAAATAAGACGAGTTTATTTTTTAAAAAAAACTGCAAGAACCTTTTTAGCATCTTCAAGCGCCGACTGTCCCACAATCAGGTAAATCGACAAAACATAGGTTACAACTCCAACAAGAATCATTATTAAAACACCAAAATAATTCCAAGGGAGCAGGTTTTGAAGTAATAGCAAAACGACTCCCATGACAGCTGAGGCAAACAGTGGTTTGACTACCGAGTAAATAATAGAAAAGTCAACAAATTTCTTGACCAGATAAAAAGTCACAAACGAACTAATTCCGACAATTGCGTAACCTAGAGCTGCACCACCAACCCCCATTCTACTCGACAAAAATGGCAACAAAACCCAAGTTAGTACTGTCCACATAATCATCAGTTTGAATGTTGTTTTTATTCTCCCAACCGAATTAAGCAAATTAGTCAGTTGAGTAGATCCGGCTGCAAACATCGAATTAACGCAAATAAGTAAAAACGGTATGTAGGCTGAAGACCATTTACTATAGCGAGGAATGACGTTAACTAATACTGGAAACAAAACGGACAGGCCAACTAGACTTGGAAAAACTAAGGCGCATATAAAAAAAATGGAACGGGTCAAACTTCTTTCCAATTGAACTTTATCATCCTGCATCCGAGAAAATGCAGGAAAAGTAACTTTGGTTACATTATCCATAAAAAAACGTAGTGGGTACTGTGCGAGTTTTTGCGCAGTTCCAAGTATCCCGAGGCCAGCATTCCCCAAAATTCCCCCCAGAACAATTGTTAACCCATCATCTTTTAGTGTCGCCAGAAAATTATTAATTTGGTATGGTATTCCAAACTTAAGAAGACCTTTAAGTGAATCTTTAGAAAAAGCGATTCCCGGTTTCCATGGTTGTAATATGTAAATAGTTATCACCCCGACTACGCCACGGGTCAAAACTGCATAAGTAAAGCTTGTTATCCCCATTCCCCGCCATGCAAAAAAAACAACCACGACATTATAAACCACCTGTTCAACCACTTGCGGGATTACAAATTTACCAAATTCAAGTTTCCTTTCCAAAATAATCGAGGGAATGTTTTTCAGTGACGCCAAAAAGAATGAGAAATTTAATGCATACAGAAGCATTATTCCCTCATTAGTTAAATTGTGCGTACGGGCGAGTATCGGGCCCATCAAAAATACAAAAATTACGATTGTGATAACTAAAGTCTCCTGAACTAAAAAAACTGTTTTAAAATCAACATCTCGCGGCTTTTCTTTTCTTTGAATTAAAGCTGCACCAAGCCCAATGTCTGCAAAATAACTCAAAAAATTGATTGTGGCGGACACGACTAAAAATACCCCAAACTG
>Ga0209541_10001404_pt1 | contig 48056 bp, 48 predicted proteins | sample RifCSPlowO2_01_FD_184027 | JGI IMG/M metagenome (GOLD analysis project Ga0209541, IMG submission 184027) | Groundwater microbial communities from Rifle, Colorado - Rifle CSP2_plank lowO2_0.1 (SPAdes) (version 2) | ecosystem: Environmental > Aquatic > Deep subsurface > Groundwater | place...
GATTCTTTTGTGGCTGCGCTATCCTTCATCTTTGCGGTTGCCTCGCGCAACTTGGACTCCGAATCGATGAGGAATTGACTGGAAGTGACAATTTCCTCACCCGGCTTCAATCCATCAATCACCTGGACAAATCCTCCGGAACTTACACCCAGTTTCACTTCGCGCGGTTCAAATTTGCCGGGACTGCGCACTACAAAGACCTGCTCACGCATTCCTGAACGCACTACCGCTTCCGAAGGGATCACCACGGCGTCCTTTTGACTTTCCGCGTGAATGGTGACAGTCGCAAACATATCAGGTTTCAGCAACATCTCCGGGTTATCAAATACAAGCCGTACCTTGATAGTGCGCGTCTTGGACTCGGCATAGGGATAGATATAGGTCAGTTGTCCGGTGAAGGTTCTGCCCGGTATACCTTTAACCTGCATGATTACTTCATCGCCGGTCTTTACCCAGGGCAGTTCGTCCTCGTAGATATCGGCATAGACCCAGACCCTGGAAAGATCGACAAGCATAAACAGCTCGGTCATGGGTGTTACATACAATCCTTCGCGGATACCGATGTTAAGAGCGATACCCCTGAACGTTGAATGGATATGAAGAGTTTTCTTAATCTTGCGGCTCTCTTCCAGTTCCCGGATTTGATGTTCCGGCACATCCAGCAATTCCAGGCGTTCCCGGGAGGTCCGTACCATGTCCTCAGCACCACGGCGGATATCCTCATAGGGACTATCTTTCAGTGTCTGCAAAGTGCTTAATGCAAGCAAATATTCCTGCTGACTTGAAACCAGTTGCGGCGAATAGATTTCGAGCAGGATGGTGCCCTTCTCAACCTTTTCGCCGGTTTTTTCTATATAAAGCTTTTCGATCCAGCCCTCGGTCTTCGGATGTAACCGGGCTATGCGTTCTTCATCATAGTCCACCCGGCCGACTGCGCGGATAGTGCGGGAAATAGTCTGCTTCTCCACCACTTTAGTCCGCACACCAATGTTCTGTTCCGTAACCGGATCGATCCTGACCATACCTGCCGGTTCCTTTGTCCCTGATCCTGCATCGGCATAGACTGGGACGTAATCCATCCCCATCGCATCCTTGGCCGGCACCGGTGAAGTAACATCGGGGTTCATCGGATTGCGATAAAAGAGGATCTTTCGTTCTTTTTCCTGCGGCGGTTCCGTCCCGGCATAGACCGGGATGTAATCCATGCCCATTGAATCCTTGGCCGGTACCGGTGAAGTAACACCGGGGTTCATCGGGTTACGATAGAAGAGTGGTTTTTTTTCTTTCTTCCCCGTGTCCATAGATGTGATTGCGTCATTATGTTCCTGCTCTACTGCATACCAGTAACCACCGGCTACACCTAAACCAAGTGCAAGAATGAACATGAAAAAGCTTTGTTTACTCATAAATTGTCTCCGCACCAACAGTTGCAATGACTTTTGCCAGTGCCTGGTTGGCTTCACTCAGCATCTGCCAGTAACTGATTTCATAGTTGTAAAGGGTGACCTGGGCGCTGATCAAGTTCAGAAAATCCACCTTGTTGACCTGGTAACCGGCCAGCATGGATGATACGGTCTGTTGTGCCTGGGGAATAATGCCTGTCCCAAATAATTCAACCTGATCCCGTGAACGCCGGTAATCCGAGACGGCCGCGGAGATATCGGCCCGGACCATATTGCGCAGATCGTGCAATTTAAAATTCTGTTCCAACCATTCATTTTTATACTGGGCCACGGCCTTGCTCTGCTTGCGGCCCGTAAACAGCGGCACATTCATGCTCAACATGAAAGAGGCCAGATCGGATCGCGGATTACCGTCCGGCTCGTAACCGCTGCGGAAGCCATACGCGGCACCGATGTCGAAATCGGGGAAATAATCTTTTTTGGCCAGATCCACTCGGGTGCTTGCCGCCTGGATATAATTCTGTTGACTGGCAAGCAATGGCCGTGATTGTTCAGCCAGATCGTACAAGATCTGTTCCCTGGCCAGTTCCGGCAGTTCCTTTGCCACCTGCTGCGGCAGATGCACGGCTTGATCAGGTGACACATTCAGTATGGCATTCAAGCGCGCCTCTTCATTGCGGCGTGCCCCTTTCAAGCGGAGTTCCAGATCCAGCAGTTTGGAAAGTTCCAGTTGTGCAAGCAATACATCCTGTTGCAGACCCTGGCCAACACTGTATTTCGTCTGGGCTATTTGCACGAACTGCCGGAGGAGATCCTGATTACGTAATACGATAGTTATGGCCTGATCGAGATTAAACAGCCGCCACCAGATTGTTTTTACATCCCGTATCAAGAGCAGCCGGACCTCATCGACATTCTCGGCTGCGGCTGCCGCTTCATATTCGGCCGCCTGTTCCCGTAGGGCCAGCTTGCCTGGAAAAGGGATCGCCTGGCTGATCCCGAACTGTATCTGTGTCATGGGTTCTTGGGAAATACTGAAGCTGTCCGTCGGCAGGCTCATAGCATTGAAGCTCACCATCGGATCCGGCAGGGTACCGGCCTGAGATGGTATAGCCGCCATAGCTTCAGCACGCGCCTGCATTTCCGCCAGACCGGGGTTGTCCCGCAAGGCAATATCGATAGCTCTTTCAAGTGTAAACCGTTTAACGTCTAACGGTTCTTCCGCAACCGTACCTAATACCGCTACATCGATCGCCTGATGTCCCTTGGGGATATCGCTCGTTTTTTCCGCTCCACTCAGTGTGATAACATCATCAGCACCTGCAACTGCAATCCCGCCAGAAAATGCCGGAATCGACAAGCTGGAACAAATTAAAAATATCCACTTCAGCATATGTTTACAGTGCATGATTAATCTCCTCATAAGAAAAATTCTGAGCAAGGGTCAGGAGACAGGGACGATCGGAATTCCGGTAAAAACAGGTACCGGGGTTACCCTTAATCTTCCGGGCAGGAATAAATCCATCTTTATGAACAATGTATGGAAGATCCCCGGCTCTGGTGTTTATACGGGCCAGGCATTTTATGGCTAACAAAAAAGACTTCCACAGTATACTGTGTGAAGAACAGACACCTGAATAATTTGTGTTCACGGCTAACTCCTGACAGATTTAAAATTAAAAACGTTACTGCAAGATATCCGCACGAATGCGGAGCATGCAGGCGTTTAAATCCGCAGGCGTTGTGTGGAAAGGTAAGTGTGTGTTCCCAATCGCGATGACTTGCGATCCGGGATATAGAGCAATGCAGTTAAATAAGAAGAGAAAAATACATCTTGCGGGCTGGTGATAATAAATACCGGTTGAGTATCCGGGTTCAGTTTGCCCAGCAAGTTAAGATTGAAAGTAGTTTCTTGACCATCATGACAATGGCTGGTTTTCATAGAGAGTGCCGTAGAGAAATCACAGCAGGGAGATGTTGATTTATCAGCCGGCTTTTCACCTGCATCATGTTTATAACAATGCTCACTTGCAGGCATTGGAGTATCGATTATCACATCGCAGGCCAGTGTTTGCTGTACTTGTATCAGCAAGGCTATGACAACAGTGGCCATCAACCAGGACCGGCGGGCGATGAATTTTCTTATAGTAAGCATACGTTAAATATTAATCCTGATTTAACCTTATATGACACCAGCTTCCAGTCATGTGAGTAATTATTAAATCAATATTAAATAATATTATTAATATATTGTTTGATCTATATCAAAATTACTTGATAGAGAATATTCAGGCAGCCTCTAATTTTTTATGTCTGTGAAAAGTATAGACCATAACCTTACTACAGAGTAAAGGACAAAAATTCTTTTGATAAATAGTACCTTAGGCGGATATTTGCCGGTAGTAATGGCATTTTATGATAAAAATTCACGGCTTCTTGCCCGGCATATATATTTCCCGGTATATATATTTAATGAATATACAAACTGAATCTGACATGCTGGAGTTGCCTCCCCGTCCGGAAGAGCCCTTACCGGGAGAATGCTGTGGCCGGGGCTGCGAGCGCTGCGTTTATGTCTATTACGAAGAAGCTTTGCAACGCTGGGAGGAAAAAGTTGCCCTGTTGAAGACACAACATGGCGCGCAGGAACAACCGGATCACAGAAATCAGGCAGATGATGTATAATCGCCATTCCCGGTTTTAACCTGTAAGAACACCAACTGCTATAACAAAACATGATGGATACTCTTTTCAGCAAGATCATCGCAAGACAAATCCCGGCGGATATTGTCTATGAAGATGAACTGTGCCTGGCCTTTCGTGATATCAATCCGCAGGCGCCAGTCCATATCCTGATCATTCCTAAAAACCCGATCCCGAAGGTTATTGATGCAACTGAAGCAGATAAAGACCTGCTGGGCCATTTATTAATTGTTGCCGGCAAGATTGCAAAAAATGAAGGTCATGAAGAGGCCTTCAGGCTGGTGATCAATAACGGAGAAAATGCCGGCCAGTCTGTTTTCCATCTGCATGTGCATATTCTGGCTGGAAGGAATTTCAACTGGCCTCCGGGTTAAACAATCAATAATTTATTTTTAACAAATCCTGAATCTTTTTCAGTTTAGCTATTATGCAATACCAAACCGACGACCTCAGAATTGAATCGATAAAAGCAGTCACCTCTCCTGCCGAGGTGTGTGAAGAAATTCCTATTACGGAAACCGCTGCGAAAACCACATATGAAACACGTCTGGCCATTCATAACATCCTGCATGGGGAAGATAATCGCCTGCTGGTAGTTGTTGGCCCCTGTTCCATCCATGATGTGAAAGCCGCCAAGGAATATGCTTCCCGGTTGAAACCACTCATCGATAAATACCGTGACGATCTGGTGATCGTCATGAGGGTTTATTTTGAAAAACCGCGGACTACGGTCGGATGGAAAGGTCTGATCAACGATCCTGATCTGGACAACAGTTTCCAGATCAACAAAGGGTTGCGTATGGCCCGTTCCCTGTTGCTGGAACTGAACGAGATGGGTGTGCCTGCGGGCACAGAGTATCTTGACCTGATTACACCGCAATATGTCACCGATCTGATCAGTTGGGGCGCCATTGGTGCGCGCACCACGGAAAGCCAGGTACACCGTGAACTCGCGTCAGGTTTATCTTCACCGGTTGGGTTCAAAAATGGCACGGATGGCACCATCAGGATTGCGGTAGATGCTATTGGTGCTGCCATGCGTCCACACCATTTTCTGTCCCTGCGCAAGGAAGGTAACTCGGCGATTTTTTCAACCACGGGAAATCCCGACAGTCATATCATTCTCCGTGGTGGTAAATCACCCAACTATGATACAGCCAGTATCGATCAGGCTGCAAAAGAATTGAAGGCGGCCGGACTGCCACCACGTATCATGGTTGATTTCAGTCATGCCAACAGCCGCAAGCAATACCAGAGACAAATGGATGTCGGTAAGGATGTAGCTGCACAAATCGCCGGTAATGACAAACGCATCTTCGGGGTGATGATTGAAAGCCATCTGGTGGCCGGACGCCAGGACGTTGTTCCTGGCAAACTACTGGTCTATGGTCAGAGTATTACTGATGCATGTCTCGGCTGGGAAGATACCACTCAACTCCTGGCATCACTTGCAGTCGCCTCTGCAAATCGCCGCAAGCAAAAATAAATTCAGTTTTTTCTGAGTTTTCTTATCATCCCCTGTGTGATTATTGACAGGATATAGAACACGCCCGCCAGAATAATGATCGTGGAGCCGGAGGGAAGATCCGGTTCATATGATATGATCAGCCCCGTGGTAGTGATCACTACGCTGAATATAGCTGACAGCAACATCATGCGTTTGATGGAGCTGACGAACTGCGCCGCGCTTGCTGCCGGCAATATCAACAACGCCAGAACCAGGATCAACCCGACCACTTGTATCAGCAGCACCACGGTGAGTGCCACCATGCACAATAACAGGATGTAATAAAACTCAACGTTTATCCCGCGCAGACGCGAAAACTCTTCATCAAATGCAGTAGCAAGAAACTGCCGGTAAAACAGTAGCACCAGAACCAGAATGACACTATCCAGGATTAACATCAGATATAAGTCCCGGGTAGTTATCAGCAAGATATTACCGAACAGATAACTCATCAGATCGATGTTGTAGCCTTCAGTCCTTGAAATGAATATAACGCCTATCGCCATGCCGACTGACCAGAAGGCAGCTATCAATATATCTTCATGTTGCCGCCAGCGCAGATTGATCCAGCCTATGAGCACACCGGAAATTAATGCCGAGATCATTGCCCCTGCCAGAGGCGATGCGCCCATAAAATAGGCAATGCCCATCCCGGCCAGCACTGAATGTGCAATGCCACCGGCCATGAAGCCGATTCTTTTTACAACAACATAAGTGCCAATAATCCCGCAGCCCACACTGGCCAGCAGACATCCCAGCAAGGCATGTTGCATGAAACTGTAACTGAATATTTCTGTAATGAAATTAATCATCGAAATCAGTGCTGATGAGAATGGTGAATCATTCTGACCGGCGCGCCATAAAGTTCTTCAATGGTTTTGCCGCTGATTTCATCAGTGGTATGACAGATCAGTGTCTGGTTCAGACAGGCGACACGGTCCACATAACCTGAGATAAAACCAATATCATGGGAAACCACAATAATAGTCATGTTTTCGTTGTAATGCTTGAGCAATCCAAAAATGTCCTCCTCGACACGCATATCGATATTGGCCGTGGGTTCATCAAGGATCAGTATCTCCGGTTTGCATGCCAGTGCCCGTGCGATCAATACCCGTTGCAATTGTCCGCCGGAGAGAGTGCCAACCGGACGGTTCGCAGTATCCGCAATCTCCACAGCCTGTATGGTTTCTGTTGCAATTTCCCTGTCATTTTTTGAATAACCTCCAAAATGACTGGTAAAACCCAGCCTGCCCATCAGTACTGTATCCATAACATTGATAGGGAAATCCCTTCTTGAAAATGTCGGGTATTGCGGCACATAACCGATGTGCGATCGAGCCATAACCGGATCATTACCTAATACACGGATAGTTCCACTGCCAGGCTGCAACAGTCCGAGTATCAGTTTGATCAGGGTGCTTTTACCGCCGGCATTCGGGCCCACGATTCCGAGAAATTCCCCCTCCGGTACGGTTAATGACACATTGCGCAGCACCGGTGCCCTGGTATATGAGAAACTGACATTTTCAATTTCAATTATATTTTTCATTGGGGCTGTGCACCGGCAATAATGGCCTGTGTGACATGACGCAGATTGTTAATGTAATCTTCTGCAAGTGGATCGAGTTCAACGATCCGGCCATTAATCTCGCGTGCAAGTATTTTTGCAGAAGCATTATTAAACTGTTTCTGTGTGTAAATCGTGTGTATGTTTTCTTTCCGGGCAAACTCAACCAGTTTTGATAATTGTCTGGCCTTGATCTCCATTCCATGCTGTTCTATCGATATCTGTTGCAAACCATATGCCTCTGCAAAATGGCCCCACGAGGGATGTACCACGATCAAATAACGGTTATTGATTCCGGTGAGTTCTGCTTTGATGTGCTGATCCAGATCATTTAATTCCGATACCAGGGTCCTGTAATTATTTTCAAAATGATCTGCATATTCCGGATCGAATTCAGACAAGGCAGACTTGATGATCTCCGCCAGCACTATGGCATTTTGCGGGCTGGTCCAGATATGCGCATCATTGACAAGCCCTGCATGGAATTCATGTTCATGAGTTACCGGATCATTGATCGCCAGATCACCACAACATTCGATAATCCTGATTTCCGGATTTATGGAACTGATTTTTTTGATCCATACCGATTCAAACGGGACTGCCATACGAAAATAAAGATCCGCGTTATTCAACTCTGCCATTTGTTTTGGCGTGGGTTCATAGGTCTCGGGATTCAAACCTGGCCGCACCATCACATTAACTATGACACGCTCACCTCCCACCCGCTCAACCAGGTATTTTTGCGGCAGGATACTGACAAACACATTAACCGGATCATGTGTCCGGGCATGGGCCGTTGTGATTACTGCAACACCCGGCAGGCAAAACAGGATTACAAAAAATAACCGGTACATCCCTGTCTCCTTCATTGATTTTCTATCGCGCATGCTGAACAGATTCCCTTGATCTCGATCGTTTCATGCTCGATCCGGAAACCCAGTTGTTTTGCGTTCTCCGCAAGCAGCCGCCTGATATTCACATTGTCCAGTTCAGCAACTGCACCGCAATCATGACAAATCAGAAACTGGGTCTGATACCTGTGGTCGGGTTCGGCACAACCCACATAGGCATTGAGAGATTCAATCTTGTGTACCAGGCCTTTGGCTTGCAGAAAATCCAGCGCACGATAAACGGTGGGAGGTGCGGAGCCGTAATGTTCGTCACGCAATTTATCCAGAATGTCATAGGCCTTGACTGGCTCATGACTGCGCCATACCAGTTCCAGCACGCGGCGGCGTATACTGGTCAGGCGTACACCTCTTTCCAGGCAGGTCTTTTCTGCAGCCAGCAAAGCTGCTTCCAGGCAATGCTGATGCTGGTGACCATTTTCCTTGAATGGCATGAGTACCCGGTTATTGCTCATTTTGTCCTCACTAATCATGGATATGTTAAATGTAATGTTATAATATAACATATATAACCCATATAGACACGAATAATGCACCAACGTAACGGAAAATTCGTCATTGCCCTGTCTTTGCTGCTGATCCTGTCGCAGTGGCTGAGTCTGGCCCATGCCTCCGGACATCTGGTAAATAGCGGTGATACCTATTGCCAGGTCTGTACCCTGCAGCATCAATTTCATTCCACCACGGTAAATGCATTACCCTGCACCACGGCTGTCGCACAAAAGACTTACACGTATTCAGCCGAAACATATCTCTATACAACAACACCTGATTCCACCAGAACCATCCGCGCTCCCCCGCAGTATCCCCACAGCTAGCAATATCATTTTGTTATTACCGCTACAGGGCTTTGCCCTGTGCGATTTTCATGGGGATAGTTCAATGAATAATCTTTTTATCAGCACGGTTGTTTTCACATTATTGAGCCCTGCTGTTCTGGCAGAGGAAACAACCCAATTTGACACACTCACAGTAACAGCCAGGCCGCCGGACATGGGGAGCCTGGAACACATTGCCCAGCCTATCGATATATTGAGCGATGAAGCTTTGGACCAGGTCAAAGCCGCGAGTATCGGTGAGACACTGGCCAATGAATTGGGTGTGACCGATACCGCGTTTGGCCAATATTCAAGCCGCCCCATCATCCGTGGCCTCGGAGGTCCGCGCGTACTTGTGCTGCAAAACGGCATCAGATCAATGGATGTTTCCACCATCAGCGCTGATCATGCGGTGACGATTGAACCCTTTCAGGCCCAACAGATTGAGATCTTCAGGGGGCCTGCCACATTGCTCTATGGCAGTGGTGCATCAGGGGGACTGGTCAACGTCGTGACCGGCAGAATACCGGAATACATTCCGGAAAGTTTCAGCGCCTCGGCAGAAACCCGTATCAATTCGGTCAACCAGGAAAAACTGTTTGCCTTTCGTGCCGATGGGGGAGCGGATGATGTGCTTGCCCTGCATATCGATGGCACCATCCGGGACGCCAATAATTATGATTCGGCGGACGGGAAGATACTGAACAGCGCCTATGATAATAATGATATCAACCTGGGTGCTTCCTGGTTTATTGGCCGGGGATTTGCAGGTTTTTCTTTCGGGCGCTTTAACTCTACCCATGAGATCCCGCTGGACCCGGATGATCCGGATGAATTGCCTTTCATAGAAACAACCCAGAACCGGGTGGAGTTCACCGGTGGCCTGGATGATCCGCTACCGGGATTTTCCAGCTTGCGCCTGCGCGCCGCGCACAATGATTATGAACACATTGAGTTCGAAGGACCCGGGGAACCACCAGGTACGACTTTTATCAATGACGAATGGGAAGGACGGCTGGAACTGCAACACTATCTCATTGGTAACTGGAACGGTTCTCTGGGAACCCAGTTTAATCTTAGAAGTCTGGCCGCTGCCGGTGACGAAGCCTTTATCGTGCCGGTTAAATCACATGGATTAGCCGTCTTCCTGCTTGAAGAGACAGATATTGCAAACTGGCATTTCGAACTGGGCGGCCGCTTTGAACACAAAAAATACGAACCCACTGCATCGTCTGGTTTCTCTTCTGTTGATCATGGTGTGTACAGTGTCGCCGGTGGCGCTCACTGGCATTTCACCGATGATCATTCACTGGGTTTATCAATCTCACGCGGACAACGCATCCCTTCCGAGGAAGAGTTGTTTGCTGATGGCCCGCATCTGGCGACAGGCACATTTGAGATCGGCAATCCGGATCTGGGCGCAGAAACCTCCAACAACATAAACCTCTCTATGAAAAAAGAAACAGGCAGGTTGTCCTGGGGCGTGAATTTCTTCGTTAATTACATCGAGGATTTCATTTTCCTCAGTGAGTTCGACCGGGACGGGGATGGTGCGCCAGATTTTGTCGATGATGACGGGGTTGCACCAGGAGATTTGCTCTTGACCCGGATAGAACAGGATAATGCCCTCTTTTATGGTATTGAAGCGGAAGCCATTTTCGGCCTGATACAAGGGGCAAACGGCAACCTGGATCTGCGGGTGTTCGGTGATTATGTACGCGGCAAGCGGGATGGCGGAGATGATCTCCCGCGCATATCACCGCCCAGACTCGGTGCCGGCCTCCTCTACAACAAGGCAGCCTGGACGGCAAACCTTGATGTGATCAATGTCTTTGCACAGGAAGATGTGACCCGGCTGGAGACCGGTACTGGCGGGCATGTCCTGCTCAATGCCGGTATTGGTTATGGTTTCAGGACAGTGGCAGGGGCAATTGACAGCAGTGTGTTTCTACGTGCCAATAATCTGCTGGATGAAGAAGCCCGGAGACATACCTCTTTCCTCAAGGATCGTGCGCCGTTACCGGGCCGCTCTTTGATGTTGGGCATTGAGCTCAATTATTAGGGAACCTCTGATTAAGTATCTTCACCGTCATGCTGGTGAAAACGACCCACAGGATGTGGGAAATGTCGCGAGACGCCTATATGGATATAGGCGGTAGAGCGACGCAGGATGCCAAAGCCGAGGACAGGGCCGCTCAATCACATCCCTGTAACCGCGGCATTAGCACATCCGTGTGCGTCAGTCCGTAGCGACCAGCATCCAGTAAACAATTACCCCCATCCTCGGCTCGAGCTCCTGCTTCGCTCTACCTCCTGCATCCATGCAGTCGTACCTTCCCCCGGAGGAGGAAGGGGATACTGGCATGCGCCAGAATGACGACTCAAAAGATTATTGGGACTTAATCAGAGCTTCCTTAGTTAATACAATCAGTTCCTGTACAGCCCCTGACAGGTACAGACCAGTTGGCAGTATCCTTCTCGCTGTATGTATAATGTGTCATTCAGCCCACCAGCCGGAGAAAGTTTTTGCCGCAAGCACAGTCAGAGATGCAGATTAAGATCGACGAGACACTGGACGCCAAAGGCCTGAATTGCCCACTGCCTGTCCTGAAGACCAAGGTCGTGTTAAATAAAATGCGCCCGGGTCAGGTGCTACATGTCGAAGCAACAGACCCGCATGCTGTCATCGATTTTGAGGCTTATTGCGCAAGGACAGAACATGAACTCATCAAGATTGTTAAATCCAAAGATCTGTTTGAGTTTTACATCCGCCGTGCAGAGCACCCCAAAAAGATCTGACTCAAAATAGATATCAAAAGCCACCAACCCTATCCCATTTTCCTGAAACCTGGGCAAGTTACGAATCACTTCGATTAGGTATATTTCCTGTACGCCTTTTGATGTATAGCGTTATATACAATATTTAATGTATAACATTGTTATATACAAAAATTATAGTAGTATTGCCGTTCTTTAAATTTTTCAGATAATTAAGGGGTTGGAGATGGAAGGGAAAAAAATCCTCATTGTCGATGATGACCAAACCACAGCATCAGTAATGCAGCTCTATGTCTCCAATTTAGGGTACCAGGTCATAGGTATCGCTACAGACGGCAATAATGCAATTAACATGTCCAGAGAATTGCGGCCGGACCTTTTGCTCATGGATATCTATCTGGGCAAGGGATTGGATGGGATTGATTCTGCAGAAATAATACACAAACATTTCGGCATACCCATTGTATTTGTCAGCGCTTTTGCAGACGAAAATACCCTGAAAAGGGCCAAAGCAGTTAATCCTATGGGATATATCAACAAACCCCTGCGCGAAACCGATCTTAAAACGAGCATTGAATTTGCGTTGGCAAAATCACCGCCACGAAATAAAAATCAGTCTAATACCGGTATTTCATTTGAAAATATACTAGTCAGTCTTTACTCACTTACCCGGTCAGAAGCAAGATTTTTGGCTAAACTTGTAGAATATCCGGAATTAAATGTTGTGGCCGCAGCCTTGAATATCAGCCTGTCCACTGCGAAGACACATTTAAAACGGATTTACCGCAAGACTGATACTAACCGGCAATCAGTATTGGTACACAAGATCGTTACCGGCCCGGCGGGCTTCCTCTTACAGAGAAATATCAATCAATCTTCCTGATGAATTTCAAAATCATGGGTGATTTTGGCCATCGCCCCCAGCATAATTGAAGCCGAACAGTATTTTTCTGCCGAAAGATCGATGGCTCTTTTGACATTCTTTTCCTTGACGTTCTTGCCAGACACAATGAAGTGCAAATGTATATCAGTAAATATTTTTGGATGGCCGTCAGCCCGGTTGGCGGTGATTTTCACGTCGCAGTCTGTTATCTCTTCTCTGGATTTCTGCAGAATGGAAACTACGTCATATGTATTGCAAGCCGCCATACTCAACAATAACATCTCCATGGGGCGTGGTCCCAGATTACGGCCACCACCTTCCGGCGGACCATCCATTACGACAGTATGTCCACCAGATGATAATCCGATAAATGCAGCACCCCCCGCCCAGCGTAATCGTGTTTCCATTACAATCTCCAACTCTGGTTCAAAATATGGAAAAAGGGTAACATAAGCCATCAATTGCAGGAATACCGCCTTAAACTTGCGTTTCCTGGCAAATAGGGGGGAGTAACACTATGGCCAATTTGGTTCCTGGTGATCAAAACGCTGTCATTTCGCGCTTCCTGGAGCATTGTCACCAGAAGCAATATCCTGCCAAGAGCGTCATCATCAAGGAAGGCGACCCCAGTTATGAACTTTATTACATCATCAGCGGATCAGTGACTGTCCAGATTGAAGATCTCAAAGGCCGGGAGATAGTCCTCGCTTATCTCAACCCGGGTGATTTTTTCGGTGAAATCGGCCTGTTTGATGATGTCCATAAACGCACTGCGTTTGTCCGTGCAAAAACCAAATGCGAACTTGCCAAAATTTCTTATGAACGCCTGAAATCGCTGCAATCACTATTCCCGGATTTGCTCTTTTCCATCGCTTCCCAGCTCGCCATCCGCTTACGCAAGACCAGCACAAAGGTCCGGGATCTGGCTTTTACAGATGTACAAGGCCGGGTTGCGCGGACTTTGCTTGATCTCTGCAAGGAACCGGATGCCATGACCCATCCAGACGGTATGCAAATCAAAATTACCCGCCAGGAACTCGGCCGTATTGTGAGTTGTTCCCGTGAAATGGTCGGACGTGTGCTGAAAAGCCTGGAAGAAGATCACCTGATATCCGTCGCCGGCAAAACCATCGTCGTATTCGGAACAAGATAATTCAGGGGATTACCCGCCCCCAACCTTGACAAACACCCGTCCAGTTTGGACAATCCCGCTTCTTTTAATTCACCTGAACATGGAAAGACCCGGCCAAGCCAAAACCCTGATACATTATTGGTCTTTTTCAAATATATGGACATACATTGAAATGCTGAATATGAGTGGAAATGATCTTTAAACTTTTCACTTATAACTTGTTACTTTTTACTGATTTTCATGGCTATGTAGCTCAGTTGGTTAGAGCGCGGCACTCATAATGCTGAGGTCAGTGGTTCAAGTCCACTCATAGCCACCAATCATTTTTTACTGTCCGCTTACGACCCATTGCAGACATTCATAATGCTAAGGTCGATGGTTTAAGTCCGTTCAGAACTTATAAATATAAATTGTGTAAATCACGACTCCATGTGCCCACTCTCTGACCTGTTAGTTTGAAATTATTTTTGATATTCTATATGATTCCAGGAGTCTTTCACTTTCTTCCTTAAAAAGGATTTCATCAGATAAAAAACCGATACGTATAGGTGAATTACATTTCATGCATTTGTTTATAGAATCACCATATAAGCCTATTACTTCCTAATCTCCCTGATCAATTTTAGGGCTAGATCTTTGTCCGCAGCTTGGACATTTCTGACTCATTCCGAAAATTATTGGCAGGATTGCCATTGTTTATTTCCAATGTATAAAACTTTATAACAAATTTGAACCATATATAAAATTAATCGGAGACCTCTAACGTGTACATGGTGAATTACTAATTCACCATGTACATCTTTAATTCCCGGTTTTAAACCTGGTGGCCTCATCCGAGCCGCCAGTAGCGTCGCCCTCACTATATGAGTGTGCACCCGTACCAGCCAGTTTTCCTCCTTGAACAATCAGGTATTCATCCCTTATCGGTTTTGCATCAAACCAGCACTCCAAAATCTCCCTTACCCCTGCAGCGTATCTTGCCTGAGCCGAAAGTGACGTTCCTGATGTGTGTGGTGTCATCGCGTGGTTGGGCATACTCCTCCACGGATGGTCCTGGGGTGGTGGCTGTGGAAACCACACATCGCCAGCATAACCAGCTAAGTGACCTGACTCCAGCGCCTTTGCAACAGCGCCCCGATCACAGATTTTCCCTCTGGCTGTATTTACGATATAGGAACCACGCTTCATTTTGCTTATCAATTTCTTGTCAAAAAGGTGTTCTGTCTCGGGATGAAGTGGGCAGTGGATGCTCACGATGTCGCAAGCCCGCACCAATGACTCTGCATCCTTGTGAAACGTCACCTCGAGTTCTTTTTCGACCTCGGCCGGTAGCCTGTGTCGATCGGTGTAGTGAAGTTTTACATCAAAGGGTTTCATGCGCCTGAGCACTGCAAGCCCAATGCGCCCGGCAGCGAGGACACCGACATTCATTCCTTCGACATCATACGATCTGGCAACAGCGTCGGCTATGTTCCATCCACCCTTGATGACCCAGTTATATTGCGGGATGTAGTCACGCACAAGCGCCAGGATCATCATGACAGCGTGTTCCGAAACACTGATGCTGTTACAAAAGGTAACCTCGCATACTGTTATGTTGTTGTCGATTGCAGCCTGCAAATCGACGTGGTCCGAGCCGATCCCGGCCGTGATAGCCAATTTGAGGTTCGGAGACTTCGCAATCCGTTCGGTTGTAATGTACGCGGGCCAAAATGGCTGAGAAATTACAATATCAGCATCAACTATTTCCTTCTCGAACACCGAATTTCGGCCATCCTTGTCAGACGTTACGACAAACGTGTGACCACGATCTTCCAGAAATTTTCGCAGGCCAAGCTCCCCTGAGACACAACCGAGGAGGTCGCCAGGGGAAAAATTGATAGCACTTGGCGATGGCATTGACTGCCCGTCTGGATACGCCGTGAGCATTGGAATGTCATCACGTGCATATTTAGGCGGGTAACCATCGACAGGGTCATCATAAAGTACGCATACGATCTTCTGTTTCTCGTTAGGACTGTTCATTTTTAGCCACCTTGGATTCCTTAAAATAAAAGGGCGCAGGCATTAGGGGATGTGAACGCCTGCGCTAAGGGTCCCACAGCAGTATGTGGGGCGGGGAGAAAACTGAAGTATTTCATCCGTATAGTCATTGGATTCATCTCAAAAACACCCATTCTCAGCCTGGTTCTATCTTTACATTTAGTATGGAAACGAAACTAATTGATTAGCCACAGGATGTCAATATAGTTTCGATACGAAACTATCTAAATCCGGCCTGAAAATGGGTCTGGGATCCTAGACGGAGGCCTTTAAATCGCACGACATCCGACACTCATCATGGTTTTTCAGTTACTTAGGATCACCTGGTTTGAAGGGAGGTAGTATTCTCTAATCTTGGATTATGAACCCGTTGGCAGGCTGATGGAGCCAATAGCCAGACGGGGTGAACGGATGAAAGTTTACTGAACCGGTTGGAAACTGACGCAAAGCTGTTCGATTTCTGCTTCTTCGAGCGGTTCATCCATCAACGTACAGATGTAACCTGATTCTCCCTTCTGGCTACTGTCGTCTTTTTGAAAATAGTTACAGTTTGTGCACATCCCAAAGAGGCGTTTGCCTTCCTGCTGTGCAAGTTTGCACAACATGCGTTCTAGACTACGGGCGACAGTACGGTATTCAGATTCCGACAGTGTACCGGCTGCTCCCACCAAGGCCTCGAAGGGATCATCTGAGAGCATCTTCTTCGATTTATGGGTCAGATTGAAGTGTACACTGCGGCCATCGGTTTTCGAGCGCTTGCGCGTAAGGTAACCGCTCTGTGCCAGACTTTTGATTGTCTGAGATGCTGTGCCACGGGTAGTGGCATGAAATTCGGCAAATGCCGACATGGTTCGCGAGAAGCGATTTGCGCGGGAAAAGTATCTCAGTGCCGTCCACTGTGCTGGTGTTAGCCCGTTAGCAAACGATTCTCCATAGGTCATACGACCTAATTGGGCGACCAATTCTGCGACCGTGCGCTTACTCACATTTCGTTTAGCAGGCATTTGCAACATAGTAGCGTTCCCATACCATCTTGACAAGCTGCCTTATATCAATTACTTTGATTCCGTTATTAAAACAGTTGAAAACTATCAATCAGCTCTTAATATCGTTTAATTGAAATGGCTATTGGTGCCGTAGTAAATGGCAAACTTGTTCATCCACCGGCAGTGAATGATTCACGTCTGACTCTGGGCCATGCTGATCCAGTGGTAGCCATTGAATAATGTTTTGTAGTAAATAATTTAGGTATTAGTTAATGACTGTAGCAGAAAGTGAAATACCAGAACCGTTAGTATTCAGTACTGCGGCTGTGACAAAAGTGAAAGAACTCATTGCTGAAGAAGGCAATGATGAATTGAAGTTGCGTGTTTATATCAGCGGTGGTGGTTGCTCAGGTTTTCAATATGGTTTTACTTTTGACGAAAATATAACTGAAGGTGATACAGTTGTTGAAAGGGGGGGTGTAAAGTTACTTATTGACCCAATGAGTTATCAATATCTTGTTGGGGCTGAGATTGACTATACAGAAGGTCTGGAAGGTGCTCAGTTCGTAATACGTAATCCTAATGCACAAACGACCTGTGGTTGTGGCTCGTCTTTTTCAGTTTAAAATAATTTTTTGCAGTTATTTCATCACGCTTTACTTCATATATAGCCCCTAATAATACAGATTCAGTAGCACCCGCCTTTTCATTATCTGCATTATTCTATGCGTACTAATGTCCGCTCATGGCCGATATGGAACATTTAAAATGTGCCCAATTGAGACTGGGTGAGGCGGGATTGAAACCCGATTGAAATGGGTTTTGGTTGGGCACAAGCACTGTAAGTGACTGTTTTTACATGTTAGAGTTACAGCTCATAATGCTGAGGTCAGTGCTGATGAAAACCTTCCCTGGTTTTCACCCTGCGGGTATGCTTCGCATGTCCCGATTTGATCCCGTCAAATCGGTCAAGTCCACTCATAGCCACCAATCAGTTTTACTGTCTGCTTACGACCCTTACCGGACATTCAGCACAAAACCGGATATACATACGCGGCTTATATTTAAAACGGGAATTGTTTGCTTAACAGGAGGAGTCCATATACAAAGAGGACGTTTACCATAACTGTATCGGTTCGTTGCTTAACGGCACCATATTGAATTAATGCGTCCCTCTTGATGGCATTGTTATGCCTGCCTCTATTTATTAAGATCATTCAAATCTTCATAAACAATCGCGGGTTCAGTATTTAAAAACACCTTTTCGTTTAACTCGCTCATACAAATTGCATTTAGAGTTACTTCTTCATACAACCAATAATACATGTCATTCACGAAGATGCCATATCTCCAATTATATTTACATTGTATCCATTTATTATTTAGTGCACCAACTATTCTAGGCGCTTCACCAGGTTCCGATACGCCAAAATACTCAAGAACTTTGCTATCTAAACAAACTTGGAACCTATCAATTTTGATTTTCCCATCTGTTAACTGCAAATATTTTACTCGATCTCCTTGCAAATCATCGCCATGCTGGTCTATTACACATTTCTTGTTGAAAACATAAAAAGCTGGCGGAAAAATTATTGGATATTTATCCGGTATTTTAGCGCTTTCCAAAACATGTGTTTCTGATCGTTGACTCTTGTCCCATTGCTTGATAACTATTTGTAAAACTAATATGCTCATTCTTTGTGATCATTTCTCTGAAGGCATAACGTATACAACTATCTTACGCACAATTCTACCAGACGTGTCTAGCTTGCTTGGCCATATTTTTGTTTTCTCAGAAAGGTGGGGTAAAAGCAATTATAATTGAATCATTAAAATGAAAGAATTACCAACATATGTAGGTTGGAACGCTGATCAACAAAAAATTGAAGAACCGTTACCCGGTGCCTTTGCTAATTGTAGACTTCCAATGCTTCCCTTTAAACGGTTTCCAGTTATCCTTTTACGAGATTTCCTACCAATTGGATTAAATAAAGGAGATAAAATTGATGCTGAATATAGCCCGATAGGTGTAGTGTATTTGGCTAAACGTAGTGTAAATGATGAATACCAAAAAACATTTTATTCAGGGGCAATAGAAGGGAAAGATTATGAAAAAGATAATGACGAAAATAGCCATTAGAGGAAAAGTATAGTCTTTGCTATATTTGTAGTCTTACGAACGTCCGCTTTTGGCCGTTATGAGACATATAAAATGTGCCCAATTGAGACTGGGTGAGGCGGGATTGAAACCCGATTGAAATGGGTTTTGGTTGGGCACACGCACTGTAAGTGACTGTTTTTACTTGTTAGAGTTACAGCTCATAATGCTGAGGTCAGTGCTGATGAAAACCTTCCCTGGTTTTCACCCTGCGGGTATGCTTCGCATGTCCCGATTTGATCCCGTCAAATCGGTCAAGTCCACTCATAGCCACCATCTCTCGTACAAAATTTGTAATTCCTATTTTATTGGAAATAACATAGATACTCTTTTCTTATAGTTTCTATATTCCTCGCCAAAATATTTGATTAAATCATGTTCCTCAAATTGCAGTGCAACGAGAATATATAATGTAGTAACCACTGCAAAAAGCAAATGGCCAACTGTCATATGCGGTGATGCCCAAAATGCAATTATAAAACCTGTCATTATAGGATGACGAACATACCGGTATAGCCATGGGGTCTTAAAGCCAAGATTAGCGTATTCTCTATCTTTGAATTTCAGATATACCTGACGTAAACCAAACAGATCAAAGTGATTTATCATGAATGTTGATAACAACACTACGAGCCACCCAATCCAGAAAAGTATATTGAGAATTTGATTGCCAACAGGGTTTTCAATGCTCCATATAACACCAGTCATTGGTTGCCAAAACCAAAAAAGAAGCACCAGAGCGAGACTGGATAATAAAACATAGGTGCTCCTCTCAATCGCTGCCGGTACAAATCTTGTCCACCAGCGTTTGAATGCAGGTCTTGCCATAATGCTGTGCTGAAGCGCAAAAATACTCAGCAATATTACATTTATAATTATAGCTGATATGATGGTTGTGTCTTCAGAACCACTATCGATGGATTTTGGCACAATTAAGTTGCCCACAAACCCGATCGAATACAGAAATGTAATAAAAAATATTATGTATGAAATGATTCCATAAAAAAATGTTAGCAATTTAGCCATTGGTGACGCCCCCTGATTGGTTTTATTTTATCAGCACATGCATAAACAAACTTACCGGATAATATGCATAAACGATTAAATTGTACCAAAGTGAAACAGAATTGAAACCACATTGAAACCCAATGTGGACCGGGTTTTGGTTGGGCACACGCACCGCAAGTGACTGTTTTTACTTGTTAGATATACAGCTCATATGGTCAAGTCCTCGAAAACTTGTTCCAGACGTTTATTACCATAACGGTTGGTTGTATTTTTCATTTGATTACTATGCCAAAAATATGCCCATTAATGATGATTAAATTTAATGTTTAAATCGTTAATACTATATTTAAGAAATCACTCAAATGTGACCGCGAACAAATGTGACCGCGAAACCGCTTTGTAGTACTCGGCCCTTTAGTTCAAGAGGATAGTCTGCCATGAAAATAAAAAAACTGCTCAGTTATGAATGGGACGCGATTGCAGGAATCCTCGCTGCTGTGGTTGGCATTATCCTGCATTTGCTGCACGTTGTGGATGAGCGTGTCATCCTGCCTATCGTGCTTGCCCTGATGGCACTTTTGTTTATCAACTTCATGCGCCATACCCGAAACAACGAATTGACGGCCGAAGAGGTGAAACGGACCGGACACACAGTCCGCAGAATCCAGGCGGCTATCAAACTGCCTGATATAGTACTAATAGGACCGCGACATTTGCGCTCTGTCAACGAGCAATTCGCACGCGACATGAGTGGAGATGCAATCTGGTTCAATGTCTGTCTGTCCATGTACCGGCCCCAGCCCTTATTCGACACACTGCTTCGCCCTGCCATAGAAAATTCCATGGTTAGATCGATCCAATTTGTGCTGGATGAAAGTCAAAAGGAATTGTGGGAGGGTATTGTGCAACCAAAAATCGCCGTCTGCACTGGCCACACTAAAGTGAGAGAACCCCGCTGGTGCAAGCTGAGTAAGAATATTTCATTCATTCTCGCCGATAACCAGCAGAGCGGGGGCACAGAGGCATTGCTCAGTTTCTGGGACGAACCCTTTATGGCCCAGTCTACAAGTCGGGATATACCACGTTATATTTTTCATGTGCAGAAGAACTCAGAACTTTTGACGCATTTAGCGGATCTAGAACGCAACTATAGAAACAGTTGATACAGTTGGATAGCGGAACATATTTAATCCAAATCGACTCATTTACAGAGAAACTTTTAGTGTCAGCCTAACTATCGGCTCCAGGCAATGCAATAATATACGCGATCAAGCCCGATCGCCCATGCTTTTAACCGATAAATTAAGTACATTATTATTTTGCTTTTTATAAATCCTTCAGTAGATCTGATTCAGAATCTCATGATTTGGATCTGTGGCAAAATGTGGTAATTGATTATTCATATTCAGGATTTCCTGGCGAATAATTTGCAAAAACATCTTTTTGTCCCCGTTCCAGCGTACGGCATTACCGATATAAACATCACATACAAACGGAACCGGAATATATGCATCTTTAGGAAGCACCTTTCCTGTACCATCGATAAAGATCGGTATAACAGGCACATCAGGATGTCGTCTGGCAAGATGAGAAATCCCTGGTTTAAACGGACCAAGTTGTCCGGGTATGCCACGCGTGCCTTCAGGAAAGATGATTAATATCTCGTTTTTTTCCAAAGCTCTTGAGCATTCATGTAGCGGGTCACCATCACTGGGAAGAAATCTATCACGATTAAGCGGGATAAGCCTGAACAGATGGATCGCACACCAGGCTAAAACCCGGTTGCGAAAAAAATAACCACGTGCACCGACAGGACGGAATTTATCAAGCAATCCAAGAGGGAAGAGTGATATTATTGCCGGAACATCAAGATGACTATTGTGATTAGCAACCAATATCGCAGCGCCTGACGCCGGTAATCTTTCCCGGTAAATCAAATTCAAACCAACAAAACCCAGTAAGAATGGTCTTATTAGCAGCATATGAATACAATAACGCAGAATTTTGAACATATCTGCACTTAATAAAGTTTGAACTGATAGATGTAATGAAAAAACACCGGGGCTGTAAATAACAAACTATCTACCCGATCCAGTACACCACCATGTCCAGGTAATAACCTGCCGGTGTCTTTTATTCCCAGATCACGTTTTACAGCAGAGATCGTAATATCCCCCAGAAATCCTGCAACACCGATAAGAATACCGGCAATCAGACTTTCCCATGTCGTGAGCGATGTCAACCAGGGTCCGATTAATACAGCGGATAGTATGGTAATACTTAATCCACCTGCAAATCCTTCCGCTGTTTTATTTGGGCTGACTTTAATAATTGCAGTCGTTGTGCCAAATAATTTACCAAAAGTGTATTGTGCAACATCATTCAGTTCTGTGAGAAATACTAAAAACAGAACAAGAACGGCATTGGAAGTTATTAAACCCCCGTCTGATGTAATCACTAAAACAAATCCAACATACCCAAGTAAATATACAGTTAACATCAAACCCCAATTGAGTGTGCTGATTGCACTTATGAAACCCGGTGTTTCACCTGCCAAAACCATACTGCTTGCCAAAAACAAAAATACAATCAGTGGAACAAATATAACGAAAATTTCATAATTACCATTTGCGATTAATAAATACTGCATTGGTATTGTCAAATAAACACATAATAATGTTGGCCGATCCACGCTCCGGGTTGGAATCAGGGAAAGGAATTCCCTGAGTGCAAGAAAGCTTAATAAGGCGAAAAATACCAGTGAGATCACGGGACCCAATAAGATAGCGATCATAAATATGATAATCATCATCCACCAGGTACGTATACGCAGCCAAATTTCCTTCAATTCTGCAGTTGGCTTGTATTTCACCAAGCCGTAGATCACTGTTGTTACGATACTCAAGGTAACAATTATTATCTCCAGAAAAACCATTATATTGTCCGGTATCATGTACAGCCCCCTTCATTCAACTGTTTCATAGCCGCCATTACGCGATATATACAGGTAAGGATCAAAAGAGGCACCATCCCTGCTAATAAAACATCTATCCATATACCCGGCGTTATCCCAATTGCGAGCAAAAATGCCATAAGACCAAAAGCAACACCGCGCGGTCTTTTACCCATTGGCCCATCCTGACGACGATCAGCACCGATCACCGCACCGAGTAGTCCTGTAAATTCAGTAAGCACTGCTAACACGACAATAATCACTATCAGTACACCGGGAAGATCCTTGTTTAAAGCTAACGGCAGGTACAAAACTACATCAGATATAATGTCTGCGAGTTCATTCAGGATTAAACCCGCTGTTGATTGCATATTGTGTTCGCGAGCAAGCATTCCATCGATGTGATTCAATATGAAACGAACAATCAACGCACACGGGATCAGGAAAAGTGGCCATGATTCATCTACATATAATAAAACAGATGTCCCGGCGATGACCGAAACGAGGATGTTGGCAACAGTAACCTGATTTGCTGTAACACCCATTACTGCAAGCATTCGCGTTGTTGGTCTCAAACACCTTTGGAAAAATGGTTTGCTGTATAGCACGATATGCATATTCATTTATCCTCCTATGGCCCAATACTAGACTCTAAAACAAATAATTAAACTATTATCTTGAATGTATAAGCTGTTTAGCCAATGAGTATAATTATTTAATACTTTTATAGGCCGGAGGGAATAATACACTGCGTATTTTGAGGCCCTGACTATAGAAACATATCCGTTATCGATATGTTAAAGAGAAGTATCAGAATTTACCGGATTTTATATATGGCCATGCCGATATTGAATTATATATAGACCTGAAAGACGTTCCGAATGGTGACAAATTGAAATAGGAATGAAGTACTAATGAAATGCAACTAAACCAGGTTTTGCCTGGGCACACGCACCGTAAGTGACTGTTTTTTACTTGTTAGGGTTACAGTTCAAAATGCTGATATCAGGATTGATGAAAACCGTACCCTCAGGGCATAAATCCCTGGTTATCATCCTTCAGGCATGCTTCGCATGTCCAATTTTCCATCCTTTGATTCGTAAACGATACTTCCCTGTATCACTTCTATTCCCGATGAGAAGTAGCACATGGATGTCCTGTACAAGGAACGAAGGATGCAAATTGTCAAGTCCGCCCATAATCACTAATCATGATATCTAACCTAAATTAGGTAGTATCAAATACCCCATTTAGTGTACATACAAATACTGATCCTGTGTGCATACTATTTATGTGGCCAGCTCTAATCGTAAATCAGATCTTGATAGTTATCCTCGTCTCAATTATGAAAAGTACATTGAGAGGTTAATCTTTTTTGTTATCAGTTGGTCGTTCTCCATGCTTATATTATCTGAAACCTTGAGCAATGGAAGCGCATTGATTTTTAGTACATTGATTTCGTCAGTTGTTGTCATAACCCTCTTTATTGGCCAATGGGAATAAGTCAGTAATATTTACTAGTCAACATAATTATCTCAGGATTTTACCAAATGGAGACTGGGTGAAACATTATTAAACTCCAAGTGAACCGGGGTTTGGTCGGTCTCATGTACTAAAGCGACTGTTATTATTTGTTTTGGACTGAGCTTATTTGATCAAGTCCTCGACTGCTTGTTCGAAAAAGCTTCCGCTCCTGCTCACGCCCCATACCTACGTCCTGTAGGCAACTTATTCCAGACGTTTTCTCGACCGCTGAACCCGTCGCGGTTCTACCTCCTCCTTCCCTGGAGTCGTACCGCTTACTTCCATGTAAGCGTCCTGCATCCTTGCAGAGTTGTACATCACCGTAGGTGACTCATGGCCACAAATCGTTTCAATTCTAGTTCGGCTCGCCGGCTTTCGAACAATATCAGACACTCGAGTTGAATGTAATGAACGGCAACTATCCAGCGTAAATAGTCATTACTGTTAAGCGACGGATGAGCAGGACACCATTTTTTCGACATCTCATCTGTGACAACCCTGGTTATGCACACTCCTTCAGCCGCCTATTCGGGCCCAGCTTTTCAGCTTGGTTTCAGCTTGCGCTGATACATTGTCAAGCAATCAAAACATTGGATTGGAAAACCATGAGAGACACAGTCAAAATTATGATCTGGGATCCGGTGGTACGCATATTCCACTGGGTACTGGTTGCCAGCTTTACGATTGCCTACCTCACCGAGGAAGACTTCCTCACAATTCACATATGGGCAGGCTACATCATTTTCGGCCTGCTGGTCATACGTATTATTTGGGGCTTTATTGGCACCAAATATGCGCGTTTTAGTGATTTCGTCTGCCGGCTAAAAACAATCATACAATTTTTGAATGATACGGTGATATTCAAAGCAAAGCGTTATCTTGGCCATAATCCTGCCGGTGGCGCTATGGTCATTTTATTAATGATCAGCCTGCTGATTACGATTTTTACCGGCCTGGTTGTTTATGGCGCTGAAGAACATGCGGGACCGCTTGCCCATTGGTTTGCCAGTACCCACAGTGCCTGGGGCGAGGCTGCTGAAGAGGCGCACGAATTCTTTGCCAACTTCACACTGCTGCTTGTACTGGTCCATGTACTTGGTGTGATTGTTGAAAGCCTTATTCATAAAGAGAACCTGGTTTCCGCCATGATTACCGGTTTTAAACCCGAAAAATCCCATCCGGAATAACAGGAGACAGATATGAAAATACATTATGTATTAATAATGTCATTTGGTTGTCTCTCCACGAGTATTTCACTGGCAGATTCCCCGGCCGTCACCAGACTGTTAGGCGAGTACGCAGCTCAAGGTGCAAACAACCCTGATGTCCAAGAGGGTAAATTGCTATGGCTCAAAACATTTAAAGGAGATGAAAGTTTTCCTGAACGCAGTTGTACCTCATGCCATACAAATATACTGAAGCAGGCCGGTAAACACATTAAAACAAAAAAAATTATTGACCCTATGGCACCTTCGGTTAATCCCGAACGTTTATGTAGCGCTCAAAAGATCGAAAAGTGGTTCAAGCGTAACTGTAAATGGACCCTTGGCCGCGAATGCACGACATCCGAAAAGGCCAATCTTTTGGCATACATCGAGCATCAATGAAATAATGAGGAGGGCAGCCATGAAAAGCGCATATATATTATTAAGCATGATTCTCGTTCTGGGTCTAATGGTCGTCCCCATTGTCTGGGGCGATAATGACGAATATGGGGCGCAATATGGTCGTCGCTCCACAGGTGTTGCGCTGATATCCAATCCTGTCTATGAAGACGAGTGCGGCGGCGATTGTCACATGGCCTATCAACCCGGATTGTTGCCTGACAAGTCATGGGAAAAAATCATGTCTGATCTTGAAGATCATTTTGGTGACAATGCAGAGGTGGATACCCGGACGCACAAGGCTATCACTGATTTTCTTGTAGCCAACAGTGCTGATAAATCAAACTACCGCCGTTCACGTCGATTCACGTCTTCAAACGATCCAGGCACTATCCCCATTCGTATTTCAGAAACATCCTACTTCAAACACGAGCATGATGAAATTCCTGCGCGTATGGTCACTGGAAACAAGGATGTAAACAGCTTCAGCAACTGTAATGCCTGCCACCGCAGAGCGGAACAGGCATCGTACAGAGAACGTGATATATTTATTCCCGGTCACGGACGATGGGACGACTAGGCATACACAGGTATACTTTGTCTATGCGACTATCATCAGCCTTTCTGCTTCGCCCACTGATCATCATGGTTCTGCTGGGCCAGATTTTTACTGCTCAGGCAGACGGGGACCATGATGAAACCAAACGGTTGCTTAAGTCGGGCAATATCCTCTCACTGGAGGTCATATTGGAGAAGCTCCGGCCTCGCTACCCTGGAAAAATTCTCGAAGTGGAACTCGAAAGAAAGTCTAATCACATTGTATACGAAGTGGAAATAGTGGGTGATGATGGTATCGTCCATGAACTTTATATTGATGCCAAAACGGGTGATGTCTTGCACAGCAAAGTGGATGATTAGACATGCGCTTGCTATTAGCTGAAGATGATCTGGATCTGGTTGCAATACTTAAAAAGGATCTGGAGACAGCAGGCTATGCAGTTGATGTTGCTGACAATGGCATCGATGCAGAATATTTGGGCAACGAAGCGATTTATGATGTTGCCGTGCTCGACCTGGGATTGCCCAGGCGTAATGGCATTGAAGTACTCAACAACTGGCGTGCCAAAGGTAACAATCTGCCTGTTGTAGTACTCACCGCCAGAAACGCCTGGCATGAGCGAGTGGAGGGTCTCAAGGTGGGTGCCGACGACTATCTGGGAAAGCCGTTTCATGTAGAAGAACTTCTGGCTAGACTAACAGCACTGTTACATCGGACAAGCCAGCAACCAGGTGGCACGCTGAGGGTTTGCAACATGGTGCTGGATGAAGAACGGCAAAACGTCACCACCACTGATGGACTATCCCATAAACTTACGGGTACTGAGTTTCGGTTATTGCGTTATTTGTTATTACACCCCGGAAAGGTACTATCCAAATCAGAACTCACTGACCACATATACGATCAGGACTCTGATAAAGACAGTAATATTATCGAAGTCTATATCAGACGTTTGCGCAAGTTGATGGGCAACGACTGCATAGAGACGCGGCGCGGCCAAGGCTATGTGTTCAGGGACCACTGATGCGGTCTTTACAATCAAAACTTGGTTACGGCCTGACGCTCAGTCTCATTGCAGTATTTACTGTGCTGTGGTTTCTGGTCAGTTTAAATATCCAGTATCTTGCAGAAGAGTATATTGCCTCTCGCCTGCGGCATGATGCGGAAATGCTACTCAGTACAATCCACTTCGATAAGGCTGGCAACCTCGGAATAGATGAATCGACCATCGATCTTGTTTACAGCAAACCGTTTTCCGGCCATTACTACTTTATTACATCCGGCAACCAGACAATGAGCTCGCGTTCGCTGTGGGACCAGCAGCTAGGCAGTGTCCTCGTTAAGGCAGGTGACCAGATTAGTAACTACCAGGATGGACCAGATAATCAGTTACTGCTGGTTATCAGCAATGGTTTCATAAAACAGGGCTATCCCTTATCAGTGACCGTGGCAGAGGATCTCAATCCAGTAAAACGAAATATCAGGCAATTCCAAACTCGCTTTGCTATCACTGCCATCGTAATGTTGTTACTGTTGGTAGTGCTGCAGGCCCTCATTCTTCGTCATAGCATGAAATCACTTTCACGTATCCACGAAGAATTGCAGTCCCTCCAACAGGGTGAAGCCAATCAACTGAACGCGGATGCTCCAACCGAGTTGCGCCCTCTGGTCAACGAGATCAATCATCTGCTTGTCGTCATGGAACAGCGTTTGCGTCGGTCCCGCGATGCCCTCGGTGACCTGGCCCATGCTGTTAAAAGGCCTTTAACTATCATTCAGCAACTAACAGACAAAAACCGGAATGCCTTGCCCGCCGACTTAAATGCAGGGCTGGTCAGGCAAGTTACGGAGATTAACCAGCTCACCGACCGCATTCTCAAACGCGCCCGCCTCGCTGGTCATGGCCACAGCAGTGCTCGCTTTTCCTTCTTGCATGACTTGCCACAATTGATCGAGACGCTTGATATAATATACAATGATAAATCCATCGCTAATCAGGTCGATTTTCCGGAAGAGGCCAATTGCCCGATTGATCGGGAAGACATGCTGGAGCTATTAGGAAATTTGTTGGATAACGCCTATAAATGGGCCAATAAAAGAGTAAATATCACGGTAGCAATTAATCCCGAACTTACGATCTGCATAGAGGACGATGGCCCCGGAACCGATCCCAACCGTTTCGAACAACTCGACAAGCGTGGTGTACGCCTGGATGAAACAAAAAAAGGCTATGGCTTTGGCCTGAGCATCGCCTCCGATATAGTCAGGGAATACAGTGGAACCCTTTTATTCAGCACTTCAAATACTCTGGGCGGCTTCAGGGTTGACATCACGCTGCCTATTGAGGGGGTTTTCATTAATCCCAAAGATAAATGAGGGCTTTCAATCCTGCCAGGACCATAAGCTTCCCCGTCAAGTAGGTAGTTCATAATTAGAATTGAATAATTTTGGATCACTATTGGTTTTTGACAAATAAATACTAAATAATTTGATAACGTACATCAGACTTCTAACATTGAAACCCAAATAGGTGACTACAATGGTCAACAAAAACTATATCTCACAAGTGCTCATTACATTAATTTTAATCTATCCATTCCCCGTGTTTGCTAAGGATTATGCATGCATGATCAAGGCTGTTTTAGAACTGAGTGATACCGGGCTATATATAGAGCACGGATGGAGGGCTAATTACATGAACAGGAAATTTTTTGTTGATCGCGAGACAGGAAAAGTAATTGGTACTACTGCATTAAAGGCTCGTCTTACGAATTTTGATAAAATTCACAGCCCAAAAGTGTTTCACAATACTGAGGAGAAAACCTCATACAAAGTACTTACAATTTTTGAAGATAAAGGTCAGTTTTCATCTCTTCGTATAAATGAGAATGTCGTGAGTGATGAAAAACCATATTCTTATCAAACAGCTGTAGGCATGCTTCTTACCGGCACATGTATAGAAGAAACATCTAAAGATTAATTCAGTTTTGTGCATATGACATGAGTGACTAAAGAAATAGGTGGTTTAACCACCTACTATAGGCAATGACTTCTTTTGGCCGATAGTCGGCAGACAAAACATCACAAATGTAACGAGTTTATGTCAGACTGAGACTGGGTGAAATATATATGAAATGGTGTGACCGGCCATCAACCCATCTGATATCCACTGTACAGTACAACAGATTAATAACTGATATCGAATGATTCTACATTCCCTGTTCCTGCCAGAGAGCTTTGCGGCTCGCCGATAAAAATACCCATGACATAATCTGCTCCAAGACTGATAGCATCGGTCAGCATGGTTGAATCTTCAATACCATCAATAATCACCCGGGTGCCATGGCTTTTCAGAGTTTGCAGGAAATTTATGTCACCGTTGTAGCCCGGATTATTGCGAATTTCCTCTGTCAGCTTGTATCTGATTGTAAGCAGGTTAAAATCCAGCAGGCCTGACAGGCTGGTCAGTTCTTCAAGAGTATTGATACTGCCCAGTGCAATCCTGAAACCATGTGAATTTTTCAGTATCCTGATGAGTGCCAACGCCCTTTTTTTATGTGTCAGGAGCAAGCCAGCCGGAATCTCGAGTGCTATGAGTTTTCCGGGTTTTATATTTTCAACTCCGGTCAGCAATTTTTTCAACCAGGCAAACAGCGTGGTATCTGTTAACCATGCCTCACTGATTGCCAGCAAATATATTTTCCCTGACCGGAAATTTTTACTTCTCACTACCCCGCCAATGATCTCGCGCAACATCCAGCGGTCAATATCCTGTTGCAAGGATAACGATGTATTTTGCCTGTTGATTTCCCGGGCAGATTTAACAGTGCCAGCCATGTCAACCAATTGAATATCAATCTTGTATATCGTTGAGGCAACGCCGGATTCAGGCGAAAACATTGCAACCACAGGTTGAAATGTTTGTATAATCCTGTTGTCATTGAAAGCCCTTTTCAAGTTCAATGACGATTCATCAAGCTCGGCTTCAGGCCCGGCGGCTTCCTCTTTTGAGACTTCCGTGATTTCTATTGCGCTTTCTGTTTTTGAATCTGGTTTTTCGGATTCTTCAGGATAAGTTTCGATTTCCAACGGAAAAGCCAATATATCAATATTTGCCTGCTTTTCCTTTTGTATTGATAATTCTTTCTGACGCTGTCTTTCCGGTTCAGCCAGCCGCAGCCGTTCTTCTTCAGCATCAATCCGCTCTTCTTCCTCTCTACGTTGCCGTTCCAGTTCGGCCTGACGTAATCTCTCTTCTTCCTCTTTATGTCTTTTCTCTTCCAGCCGGCGCTGCTCCTCCTGACGCAGCCGCTCCAGTTCAGCCACCCGCATTCGTTCTTGTTCTGCCTTGCGTTTCCGTTCTGCTATCAGACGCTGCTGTTCTTTTATCAGGGCCTTTTGTCTCTCATCTTGTACTCGCTGTTGCCGCTCCAGCCTGGTCTTGTGCATTTGTTCTGCTGTTTCTATGCGTTTATCTTCTTCCTCCCGGCGTAATCTTTCCGCTTCAGATCTGATCCTTTCTTCGTCCTCACTACGCTGCTTTTCCAGTTCAACCTGACGTAGACGTTCTTCCTCTTCCGCCTTGCGCTCCTGTTCTTCTGCCTCTTTACGTCTTTGTTCTTCTTCCTCCCGGCGTAATCTTTCCGCTTCAGATCTGATCCTTTCTTCGTCCTCACTACGCTGCTTTTCCAGTTCAACCTGACGTAGACGTTCTTCCTCTTTACGTCTTTGTTCTTCTTCCTCCTGGCGCAATCTTTCCGCTTCAGACCCGATCCTTTCTTCTTCCTCTTTACGTCTTTGTTCTTCTTCCTGCTGGCGTTTATTTTCCGATTCCAGAATTTCAGACAGGGTGAATATGTGCCAGGAATTTCCGGGTGTCTGTCTTGCGATATCCCGTGCTTGACCGGTTAGTTCAATGAGTGAGGAAACAGTTTTGCCTTCACGATCAAGTATAAGCGCGCCGATGTTTGCCACACCGGACACGATTTTGTCACCGGATAAATCACTGTTTCCGGAAAAATACCCACATAATTCCCGTAAGATGTTTTCCAGTGATTCCATAGTTCCCGGAAAATCAATTAGCACACCGAGGGAAGAATCACCGAGCCGGGTGATACAAGGATTACTGTCAGTGCTACTGAATTTTTCAAAACATTGACGGGCAGTTTGGCGAAGCAGGTTGTCCTGCACAATTAATCCGTGTTCGGTTGTCAGGGCATCAGGATTATCAATCCCAATCAGCAAAAGAACCGGCTGCTTGTCATTAATTGCCGCATCTGTCGGGTGTTCAAGTTGTCTGTAGAACAGCGCTTTGTCAAAGGCATTATTGATTCGCTCCTGTTCTTTCTGCTCGATTAATTTTTCGTGGTGTTTCCTGAAGGCATTATTGATGGAATTCAATAATTCTTCCTTGGTCAGTTTTTCCTTGCGCAGGTATTCATAAACGCCGAAGTCAAGGGCACGCATCGCAACTTCCTGGTCACCGGCGCCAGTCAGCATGATAGTTGCGGGAAAGCCCGGTTTCTTGCGGTTTTTCTGCAGGATATCAAGCCCGGTTGTCCCATAGATGCACAGATAATAATCCAGAACCATGACATCGTAGCCAGCCCAGTTGAAATCCTCCCCGGGTGCGCCATTTGCCACCGGGTCATACTCAACTAATTCAGCAGCTGGAAGGCTTTTTGCAAGATATGCCCTGACCAGTTTCCGGTAATCCCTGTCGTCATCAAATATCAGGACTTTCTTTATTTCATTCCCGGCTGTCATAATCTATCAAGGTCACAGTCGTTTATCATTAACAATGATACTCTATTTTTACCGGTGAATGTTACGAACATTCACACAACAGTTACTGCTGGCAGTCACCACAGACAGATACCGGAATTTATTCCTCTACCACGCATGGTAATCTGATAACGCCGGTTTGAATACAATGGGTCTCCCGAAAATGACGAGGGTAATCCGTATGGGAACTGCTTTGTTACTTCATCGGAACTAGCAGAAGAATTTACTATCAGAACAAACCCAACATCAGGTTGTGTTTAATGCACGCGAGATAACATTTTCCTGGAGAAGGCCACCCGGTCAAACACAGATCCTAACCGTATTGCGTTGGCCTGTATGAATTCAAGCCGGTGCAGAAACCCCATGTGATTGGCTATTTGAATGTTCAAACCGGGGCGAGCATTCATTTCCAGGACAAGGGGGCCCTTAACACGATCCAGCACAATATCCACACCCAGATATCCCAGGCTTGTTAATTCATAACATTTTGCCGCGATCATCAGTAACTCTTCCCACTTGGGGATCTCTAAACCAGTCACGGGATTTCTCGTATCAGGATGCTCGGTAATTACATCATTTTTCAATACTGCATTCAGTGTTCTGCCGGTTGCAATGTCAATACCTACCCCAATGGCGCCCTTATGCAGGTTGGCCTTGCCACTGGACATTTGGGTAGGCAGCCGAAGCATGGCCATTACCGGGAAACCCATAAATACAATGATCCTGATATCCGGCACTCCCTGATAACTGATCGCATCAAATACCGGATCAAATTTTACACGGTATTCAATAATGGCTTTGTCTACATGGCCACCCAGGCTGAACAGACCATTCAGGATATTGGAAACATGATGTTGTAATTGTTCTTCGGTCACAAGGTGACCATTGGATTTTCTGTAAAGGCTTTTTACCTTACCAACGATGATTTCTATTCCATCTCCGCCAGTTCCCTGGGCAGGTTTTAATACAAAATCGGAATATTTTTTCAGGAATTCCGGCAGTTCGCGTATCTGGTGTTCGATTTCTATCACGCCATACAATTCGGGGACAGCGATGCCGGCATCAATTGCCAATTGCTTGGTGCGCAGTTTGTCGTCAACCAGCGGGTAATATTTGCGCGGATTATATACAAGCGTGTAGTCACAATTGCGCTTGTTGATACCCATGATTCCAATCCCGGATAATTTTTTTGCCAGACCAAACATGGTTATTTACTGACCAACGCCTTGAACCTGTGTATCTCGAGCAGCCGGTAGCCGGAATAACGGCCAAGCAACATGGTCAATGAAAGCAGAATAAACAATACTTCCGGGAATACCGTTACCAGATGCTCCACGTGACCAAGGCTCATGATCAGAAAGGCAATTGAGGCAGTGGCCAGACTGCCTATACCCTGATTGATAGCTTCCGATGGTCCTCTTTCCTCCCAGACAATAGACATGCGCTCTATCGTCATGGTAATAATTACCATCGGGAACAACGCCACAGACAGACCGCTCTCTATACCCAGGTTATGGCTCAAAATACTCATCAATAGCATCAATAAAATAACAATAATCAATACTGATGCCAGACGTGGCACCAGCAGGAGTTTGAGTTTCTCAAGATAAAACCGGATTGCAAGGCCTGCCGAGATCAGAATGGTAAACAGGATCAAACCTGAGATTAATTGTGTTTCCCGGAATGACATGGCGATCAATATTGGCATGAAAGTACCGAAGGTCTTGATGCCGATAATATTCCTTAGCAGAACCAGCAGAAATACACCTACAGGGACCGTCAGCAATATACTGTAAACCCGTTGTGTGTCCAGCGGCAAATTCGAAAGTGAATGTCTCCAGAAAGTCGGGTGTATACTTTTCTCTCTGGTACTGGCAGCAGTAATGCTCTCCACATTGGACTGTTTTATATTGATAGCAACATTCAGGTTCTCACCACCGGTAAGATTGACCATCCTGTCTATGCCTTTCCACAACACCAGATAGTCACTGAGTTTCCCGGTTTGCCTTGTAACCGGCTCGACGCCCATCCATTTTTCATCCACATGTACTTCAAGCCACGACACCGGACTGGATTTACCATATTGTTCAGATATATGCAGACCATGCACCAGGCGTGCCGGGATTTCATCAAGCGATAATATCCTGATGATTGTTTCAATTTTTCTTTGCTGCGACGGATTCTCTCCGAGCAACAAGGAAAGATTATCATTATTTGCAGGACTCTCGATAATATCAATTAACTGCATCACCAGGGTTATCTTGTCCGCAGATTTTTGTTTTGCTTCAAGTAATATGGCGGTGGCCGCTTCCAGATCTGCTCCTTCGTATTCTGAAGGTACCAGTTTGACGTTTTTGCTGGTGGCAGGCGGCTCACCCGTAACCATCTTTTCTATAGTGGCATGGTAATAAAGTGTCTGCTGTCCCCTGGCATTGCGGATAGACCAGGCCACCTGCCTGTTCCCGTCAACAGTACTGATGGATATTCCGTAACCTTTCGAAATAAAATTTTCATTTATGATAGAAAAATCAGCTGATGTTCTGGGCACATAAAGCAATGCCTTCACGGGCCGCCCGCTAGCACTGAAATTGATCTTGACTTCAACTTCCCACACATCAGTTTTCTGGCCAGGCATGAGAGGAAAACCAAGATAAACAGCTTTATATAGAAACAAGCCCAGGCCGGCAAAGAATAATGTTGCACAGAGTATATATAAATGTCTGTTAAGCATCTTCCGGTTCCGGCATGGAACATCTGGGTGATACAGTAAATTTGTCGGCGGGATTGATCACAAAGTCACCTTTAAGAAAATTTCTTCCTATCAACATGGCATATAAAAACCCTTTCCTGTCAACCAGACTGACTTGTGTTTCCTTATATATTTTCCCTAAACAGACACCGAGCATAACTGCATAACGGCGTTGCTTCTTCCCGAAATATCTTTTGACAGTGACTTCCTTAATCAGTGGCAATTCAATAGTTGCACTTATTTTGTTCTTGTTAACAACATCAAACCGGACCCAGGTCTCACCTTCCCGTTCAAATTCAATAATATTTTTTGCATTGATGGAAGAATTATATGCACCGGTGTCAATTTTTGCCTTGAACTGCAGTTCGCCAGGGAAAATTCTGACGTTTTCAACCCAACCAATACGTTTTATTTCTTTTGCAACGGACTGGCATGGAGCAAACAGGAATAATGATATGTATAAATAATAATTGAGCCGCTTCATAGATAAACCAGGTAATCACTTGTCACGCATTATCAGCTGCAATTAAAATGAAAAATACGAATAATTATTAACTGGAAATTATGGTGTGTTGTATATTTTCTGATTAATTGGATACGGAGATCATTTACCCAATAATTGCCTGATGCGTAATGCGTCCGGCGCACCCAACTCTTTAGTTACTTTTTCAATAATGTAAGATGACTTGTAACCCTTACCCTGTATTTCATTGATAAGTTCCCTGATTTTTTCATCTGTGACTTTTTTCTGTAATCCAACCAAAAGTGCTTCTATTATTGTTTCAGACCATAAGGTTTTTGTAATCGTCTTATCCTGCGTTTTATCTTGCATCTTTTTTCCTTACTTATATTGTGTAGTTAATTTTTCATTATGCGCTGTAATCTGAAGAATGCCAGTGTGCCCCAAATGCAACTGTCCCCCGTGCAGCGATCAGCCGGACCGTAAACATACATAACAGCAAGTTATTTTATCCCGGGTAAAAATACCTGTATGCATAACTGTAAATTGCCAACAACGCCTGCATGCACACCAATATGGACATGCCTGCGCATTTACAGTGCAATCCATATATAACATGAAACACTTATCATATTGTATTTCAAACGATTGACGCGGCGCAACATTAATCGTATAACTAAACACCATGAACAGCAAAAATACCAGGGTCATCAATCTTGCCCTTCAGGGCGGCGGTTCGCATGGCGCCTTCACCTGGGGTGTACTGGAACGCATTCTTGAAGAAGAACGGATTGAATTTGAGGGGATCAGCGGTACCAGTTCAGGGGCTATTAATGCGGCGGCTTTTGCCTATGGTCTCGCCACCGGTGGCCGTGCGGGTGCGAGAGAGGCCCTCAGAAAATTATGGGAGCGTGTGGCCAAAGAATTCTCTGAAATATTTTCCGGGCCATTTTATATGGCCATGCTGAATCCCTTTAATGATGCAGAACATCCGGCCCTGGATACCTATCTTTCATTGACCAAAACATTTTCGCCTTTTCAGCTTAATCCCATGGATATGAATCCGTTACGTAATCTGGTCGCTGAATCGATAGACTTCAGATATATACAGAAAGATTGTCCTGTTAAACTCTTTATCGCGGCAACGCATGTACGCACAGGCAAACTGAAAATATTCGAAAACAGGGATTTATCAATAGATGCCCTGATGGCTTCAGCCTGTCTGCCTTCCATACATCGTGCGGTGGAAATAGATGGTGAGTCATACTGGGATGGCGGTTTTGCCGGTAATCCGCCTGTGTTTCCACTGATATTCAACTGCAAACAGAATGATATTGTTATCGTGCTGGTCCATCCTCTTGAGATTAATGAAATGCCAGTCACTGCCGAAGAAATTCAGCAACGCACATCCGAACTGAGTTTTAATACAGCCTTCCTCAGGGAAATGCGGGCCATTGCATTTTCAAAAAAGATAATAGATAAAGACTGGATGCCATCAGGCAAACTGGAAAATCGTATGAATGAAATCAATATCCATATAATCCAGGACCAGGCGCTGTCTTTACAATATAATTTCCGCAGCAGATATAATACCCTGCCCTCATTCATTGACCTGTTTCACAAGGAAGGCTACGCAGCCGCAGATGTGTGGCTTGAAGAAAATCTCGACAGGCTTGGCAAAAAATCATCTGTTGATCTGACCGCCCTGTTTTGCTGATGTCTCCGGGATTAACGTAGTGTCCTGATCGCAGAAGATTTAAAACTTACCCAGACCGGTGATCCGATAGTAACAGCCAATTCATCCAGGGCTGACCGTGTAATGATGACCTGGAATTTCTCGCCGGTTTGTACAGTAACTTCAATATGCTCGTTGCGTGCATTTAATGCGACAATCTCGCCCCTGAACCTGTTACGCATACTGGAATCAAGTTCAGTCCTGGACAATACGATCTGGGTCGGTTCGATAGCGATAATATCAACATCATCGGCAATCTCCGGTATTTTGATATGGATATTACCGGTATTGAAAGCCCCCTGTTCTCTCGAATATTTACCGTGAAACAGATTAACGTGAGATTCTTCAATCAGCTTGCCGTGGTGAATGCAACAGACACGATCTGCAATTAACTGGGCCCGCAGGTGATCATGACTGCTGAAGATGATAGTTTGTGTTCTGTTCTCTTGTATCGACAATAACAACTTTTCAAGCCCATTCACAAATGACTTGTCCAGGTAAGTAAAGGGTTCATCAAAGATAAGTACCTCAGGTTCCAGCACCAGTGCTCTGGCCAACGCAACCTTTTGTATCTCCCCCCCGGATAACTCATGGGCCCTTTTATCTGCAAGCATGCCCAGGTTCAATTGTTCAATAATATTTTGTGCGCGGACATGCCGCAGTTGCCGGTTAATGTTGCGTAACTTCAGTACCAGTTCAATATTCTCAATCACCGTAGTATTGAACAGATAGGGATGTTGCTGAAGATAACCAACCCTGCGCCTGAAATCAGGTTGTGTATTTTGCCGCACTGTTTCACCGAAAAACCTGACTTCTCCTGCCGCTGGCATGGATAAAAATGACAGGAGATTTAACAGCGTGCTTTTCCCCGAACCGTTAGGCCCAACCAGAGCCAGTGTTTCTCCTGCATTGATCAGATAATGATCAATATCCACAATGTCTTTATCGTGGTATTTAAAGCTGAGGTGATTTATTTCGTAGGCTGCAGTGTTCATTTATTCAGTTTTTGAAATTTTTCCAGAAACACATTCACAATAAATGCAACCAGCAACAGTAATACACCGAGGGCCAGGGCAAATTCAAATTCACCCTTGCTGGTTTCGAGTGCAATCGCTGTGGTCATGGTGCGCGTGAAACCTTGAATGTTCCCACCCAACATCATTGCTACACCGACTTCGCCGATGGCCCGGCCAAAAGCCGCCACAATTGCAGCCAGCATGGCAAAGCGGACTTCATTAATAAATATCAGGTTTTGCTGAAACCGGTCAGCTCCCAGGGCGATACTGGTTGAACGGATCCTGGGGTCGGCTGTATTTGCTGCGGAAATCACCATATTCAGAACAATCGGAATGATAAGAATACATTGGCCCATCACTATGGCCACCTGGGTATACAATAATCCCCATGCGCCCAACGGCCCCTGCCGGCTTAACAGGCCAAACATCAATAATCCTACGACCACTGTGGGCAATGCCATGAGGGTATTCAGTATACTTTGCAGTATCGCCTTTCCGGGAAATTTACTGGATGCAATCAGTAACCCTAATGGTACACACAGGACAGAAGCAATAAAGACCGCCAACAATGAAATTTTGAGTGAAGTCCAGACAACAAAATATAATTCATAATCCAGCTTCAGGATAAGTTGTATTGCATCAGTAAATGACTGGGCAAAGTAATTCATTATTATTTGATTATATTTTCCCGTATGAAACGTATAAGATGGACTGGCGGCCTATGATATATCGTTGTATGACTTGATTCGACTGCAAGTAAGACTGGCCGCAGTCTGATTTCAGAATATATATTTCAAAACCGGACGCCGGTTCATGAAAATAACACCTGCCGATGCTAAGCTCTCTAAAGGGTTAACTGGTATACTAAAAAGCCTTTCCACTACTCTGTATAACGAGGCCAGTGGCCAGAATATGGTGGAAATGACAGGTAAGACAGTGTAATTTAGCCAACCCACTGATATTAGAGAATTTATTCTGGAATTTTATGGTACGTAAGCTTTACATAATGACGCTGGGCTGTCAGATGAATGAATATGATTCAGCCAAGATGCTGGACGTAATGTCGGCCTCTCATGGTATGTATCCTACCAATGACCCCGGTAATGCCGACATGATATTGCTAAATACCTGCTCTATCCGCGAGAAGGCCCAGGAAAAGGTATTTTCACAATTAGGCCGCTGGAAGCAACTCAAGAAAGATAATCCTGAGCTTGTGATCGGTGTTGGTGGTTGTGTGGCGAGCCAGGAAGGTGGCGCTATCTGTCAACGAGCCCCATTTGTAGATATTGTTTTCGGCCCGCAGACCCTGCACAGACTGCCCGATATGTATAACAAAGTCCTGAAACTCCGTAAACCGGTCGTGGATATTTCATTCCCCGAGATTGAAAAATTTGATCGCCTGCCGGAACCACGTGCTGAAGGGCCAACCGCATTTGTCTCGATCATGGAAGGTTGCAGCAAGTATTGTACCTTCTGTGTTGTACCTTATACGCGTGGAGAGGAGATCAGCCGGCCCTTTGATGATGTAATTACTGAGATTGTTGGGCTGGCCGGGCAGGGTGTCAGGGAAATTACCTTACTGGGCCAGAATGTAAATGCTTACCGTGGGAAGATGCATACCGGTGAAACAGCTGACCTGGCATTACTCATTGAATATGTGGCCGCTGTTAAAGGCATTGATCGCATACGCTATACAACTTCCCACCCGGTAGAATTTTCTGATCGCTTGATCGAAGTCTATGGCAATGTTCCTCAACTGGTCAATCATCTGCATTTACCGGTTCAGAGTGGTTCAAACCGTGTCCTGACCCTGATGAAACGCGGACATACTGCACTGGAGTACAAATCCAGGATCCGCAAACTACGGAAGATCAGACCGGATATCAGCATCTCGTCTGATTTTATCGTGGGATTCCCCGGTGAAACGGACCAGGATTTTGAAGATACCATGAACCTGATTGCAGATGTAGGCTTCGACCAGTCTTTCAGTTTTATCTACAGCAAAAGACCCGGCACACCGGCAGCAAATTTTCCCGATGAAGTCCCGATGGAAGTCAAGAAGGAACGTCTGAATTTATTGCAGGCGCGTATCCATCAATCTGCCATGGGGATCAGCCGGAAGATGGTTGGCACTGTACAACCAGTCCTGGTAGAAGGTCCGTCCCGCAAAAATAACGACGAGTTATGCGGACGTACTGAAAACAACCGCATCGTCAATTTTCCCGGAGATGCATCACTGGTGGGATCCTTTGTGAATCTCCGAATCACCAGGGCATTAAGCAATTCACTGCGCGGAGAATTGGCGGATACTGTCTCTCCAGTATTACATCAAATTGAAAATCACATCTGTCTCTGATCCTTGAGTATACATCCTGAAACCGTACAACCATTCTCTACAGATATAATCCTTGAACCTGTAGATAACCAGCGTCTTGCCAATCTGTGCGGCCCGATGGATGAGCACCTGCGCCAGCTTGAACGGCGACTTGGTGTGGAAATCAATAACCGCGGCAATACCTTTCGGGTAATTGGCGATGCACCATCAGTTGAATTGGTCGAACGTGTTATTAAAGAACTATATGCAGCCACCGATCATGAAATCCTGTCACCTGAGCGCGTACACTTGTTTCTGAAAGATTCCGGCATAGATGAAGAAGATCAGCTTCAAATCGACCAGGATGTTTTTATCAAAACCAAACGTGGTGTCATCAAAGGCAGAAGCCCCAACCAGAAACTCTATCTGAAAAATATCCTGAGCCATGATATCTGTTTCGGTGTAGGCCCGGCCGGCACCGGCAAAACCTATCTGGCCGTGGCCTGTGCAATCGCCGCACTGGAACACGACCACGCAAGACGGCTGGTGCTGGTGCGTCCGGCTGTTGAAGCCGGTGAAAAACTCGGGTTTTTGCCCGGTGATCTGGTGCAGAAAGTCGATCCGTATCTGCGCCCACTCTATGATGCCTTATATGAAATGCTGGGATTTGAACGTGTGGCAAAATATATGGAGCGTAACGTCATTGAGGTTGCACCATTGGCCTTCATGCGTGGCCGCACATTAAATGAATCATTCGTTATCCTGGATGAAGCCCAGAATACCACCATAGAACAGATGAAAATGTTCCTCACACGTATTGGTTTCAACTCAACTGCAGTTGTGACCGGGGACATTACCCAGACCGACCTGCCGCGGGACAAAAAGTCAGGGCTGCGCAATGTTATTGACATACTGAAAGATGAGGAAGGGATCAGTTTCACCTTTTTTAAATCCAGAGACGTTGTACGTCATCCCCTGGTTGCAAGAATCCTGAATGCCTATGAACGCTATGAGAATATAAAGGAAAATCCCAGGGAAAGATCCGGCGCTGATAATGAAGATAAAGGTTGATATACAACGCGCCACAGATACTCATGATTTCCCGGATAACCGGCAGATCCGAAAGTGGGCAAGAACTGCTATGTCTGTTTATGATAAAGATGCTGAATTGACCATCAGGATAGTCGATGAGGAAGAAGGAACAGAATTAAACAGAAAATGGCGGAAGAAAAAAGGCCCGACCAACGTACTTTCATTTCCCTACGAAGACAATAACACGATAGCGGGTGGACTACTCGGTGATATTATCCTTTGCGCCCCCGTCATCAGGCGTGAGGCTTTGGAACAGAAAAAAACTCTGGCTTCACACTGGGCACATATGGTAATACATGGCACGTTGCATTTAATAGGTTATGATCACATTAAACCGGAAGATACCGGGAGAATGGAAAGGCTTGAAATCAGATTGCTCGAATCCCTGGGCTTTGCCAATCCTTATTATCGGTAATACCTTATGATAAAAGATCTATCCAGAAACGGACTACGAAACTGTATTGACAGGATTGTGTCCTTTTTCTCCAAACAACCCAGGGACCGTGAAGCATTAATCGAAATATTGCGCAATAGCGAGGGCCGTAATCTTCTGGATCCGGATGCCCTCGCCATGATTGAAGGCGCCCTGCATGTGTCCGATATACAGGTACGCGATATCATGATCCCCAGGGTGCAGATGATTGTTATAAAAAACAATTCCGAACCCAAAAATATCCTTCCTATCGTGCTTGAATCCGGACACTCACGCTTTCCTGTCATAGGTAACGATGCCGATGAAGTATTGGGCATTCTGCTCGCAAAAGACTTTCTCAATTATTTTGCTGATGACAAGCAGGGAAAATTCAATATCAAGGACCTGATGCGCTCTGCTGTGTTTGTACCTGAGAGCAAACGCCTGAATGTCCTGCTGCGCGAGTTCCGTTCAAGCAGGAACCACATGGCCATAGTGGTTGACGAATACTCATGTGTTTCCGGGCTGGTGACAATAGAAGATGTCATTGAAGAGATCGTGGGCAATATTCAGGATGAACATGATATTGAAGAGGAGGAACATATCATTCCTTATGGCCACCACCGGTATACGGTCAGCGCTATGACACCGATCAATGAATTCAATGACTATTTCAAAATCTCATTGAGCGACGCGGAATACGATACTATTGGCGGCCTGATCCTTAATGCCTTCGGTCATGTACCAAATCGGGGTGAATTACTTGAGTTTGAGGGGTTTAACGTCAAGATCCTGCGTGCTGATAAACGCCGTATTTATCTGATGCGCATGACCCGGCTTGAACAACCATCTGTTCCCCTTGATGATATAGCCTGAGTCTGCATTATTTCAGACCGTACACCTGAAAAAAATAATTACACTCTGTGGAACGATCTGTAAAAAAATCCCCTGTTAAACATTTTATTATCTGCCTGATAGCAGGTGCGTCTCTCCCACTCGCATTTGCCCCGATTGGCTATGCAGTCATTGGAATTATTTCTCCTGCTGTCCTGTTTTTTCTCTGGTATAAATCCAGCCCGAAATCGGCTTTCATACTCGGGTACGCCTATGGTCTGGGCATGTTTGGAACCGGTGTAAACTGGCTGCACATCAGTATTAATCTGTTCGGGGGCGTCAATCTGGCGGGGGCATTATTTGCAACTTATGTGCTGGTAGCATTTCTTGCACTGTATCCTGCTGTTGTTGGTTGGGCCGGACGTAAATATTGTTTTTCGAATTCTGCCTGGTTACTGCTCATGGTGCCCGCATTGTGGACATTGGCGGAGTGGTGCCGTTCCTGGATATTGACCGGCTTTCCCTGGCTTAATCTCGGTTACAGTCAGACGGATACCCTTCTTGCCGGATTTTCACCAGTGTTTGGTGCCTATGGGATCAGTTGGCTGGTGTGTCTCAATGCAGCATTGCTGGTTTATATATTTTACGCAGCAAAGCCAGGAAAGCTGGCTGCAGTAACCGGCCTGATATTCATCTGGGGTCTGTCTATTCCCGTCAATTCCATCCACTGGACCACACCGGATGCAGAAGAAAAGTCAGTAGTCATCATTCAGGCTGCCATTCCACAGGAACTGAAATGGCAACCGGAAATACAAAAACGCACCGTAGATTTGTACCTTGCCCTGTCAGGTCCTTACTGGGGAATTGTTGATTTTATTGTCTGGCCGGAGACCGCCATACCGATGTTTTACCATCAGGCGGATGAATTGATTAAGGATCTGCAGACACTGACGAAATATCACAATACCGGCTTTTTATCGGGGGTCCCGTTTATGGATCTGCAAACCAGAAAATATTACAACAGTATCATTGTCATTGGCCGCAATAACGGCATTTATCTCAAACGGCATCTGGTGCCGTTCGGTGAATATTTGCCGATGGACAGGTGGTTGAGGCCAATACTCAATATACTGCGTATACCGATGTCGGCTTTCAGTCCGGGCACTGGCAGACCGCTGCTGGAAGTGGCAGGTGTGCCAGCGGGGGTATCCATTTGTTATGAAGATGTGTTTGGCGAGGAGATAATTGATGCCATGCCGGAAGCAAAATTCCATATCAACGTCAGTAATGACGCCTGGTTCGGTGATTCACTGGCACCACATCAGCATTTGCAAATGGCGCGCATGCGGGCATTGGAGACCGGCAGATACCTGGTGCGCTCAACCAATACCGGTATCAGCGCCATCATTGATGAACGCGGGAAAATAGTTTCACGTTCACCACAATTCGAACCGGATGTTCTGGTTGGAACTGTCAGAATGTTCAGCGGCTCAACGCCCTATTCATTATTTGGTAACTGGCTGGTGATTACAGTGAGTATTATGGTACTTCTGATTTGTAGCATTAGTAATAGTAAATATATCAAAAACAGAAGTGATCAATGATGTCTACATATTGACGTCATGCCAGCATATGCCAGCATCCAGTAAATAATCTACCCCCCATCCTCGACAACTGCTCCCGGCGTTGTTCTACCTCCTGCAAGGGGGAAGGCAGGATGGGGGCATTCGCCAGAATGACAAATTGGTTTTATTTATTGTAACTTGAAAAAATCATGCCTGCCTGTTACGTCCTGCATCCTCCAGCCGGCTTTTCAGTTCCGGCTCATTATCTGCAAACTTCATCACATCACGCCGTCTCAGTCTTAATAATGTAGAAGATATTTTTGCCTTCACGGTTGCAGTCCGCACCTGATCACCGAGCAATGCCATTTCACCAAAAAAATCCCCATCCCTGAGTTCGGCCACCAGGTTTCCATTTCGTAATACCGACACTACACCGTGCGTGATGATATATAACGCATCGCCATGTTCACCTTCTCCGATAATCACATCGCCCTGTAAAAATGTTACCGGTTTGGCAAGGTTCGCCAGTAGATTTAAAAGACTCTCACTCAAACCCTGCAACAATGGTATGGTCCCAAGCAGGTCACTTGCCGCCAACCGGGGAGCAGGATTGGTGATAGGCGGTAAACCAGACATGGCTTTATGAATCGCACGTTCAATGTGAACATGAGCCTTGGCACCGATAGCACCTTCATGATGTTCTTCACCGGCATAGTGTTCGGCAGCAGCCAATGCCACACGGGTAAACAAATATGTTTCGAAACGGGAATAAAATTCAGGAAAATCTTCTGCAATCCTGCTCAACCTGGCTTTGCGTCGTGCCAGCCTGTCCCGGTAAATAGCTGCGACCTGCTTACGTTCTTCACTATCTATCTCGAAATGTTTGTCCAGTATAGTCAGCACTTCTGCACAAATCATGACACCGGCAATATTGCGTTCCAGGTTTTGTGATAGACGCACATTTTGATAACGCGCCAGCAGCCATGCAGCCCAGTCGTGTTCTCTCATTCGTTTAAGCAAGGTATTCTCCAAACGCGAAAACAGACTGGATGATCTGCTGTCCGTGGATTGCCCCGGCCCTTCTCCGGCCAGAATTCTTTCCCGGTCACGTTGCAGATTATTGCGGATGTCAAGATAAGTATAGTGCTGCAATAAACCGATCTCATGTAAATACTTCAGTTGATTAAACTCGGTACGCAGGGCGGTAATGTACAAATGTCTGATTCCCTGCTCTTTTGCTATGGCCGGCGTATCTGTGGCAAAAACTTTTCCCGTTTTCCTGCGTATAAGCTGCTCCGTTCCACGTGATATCAGACCGTTACTGTAAAACAGTTTCAGTATTTCGGAAGCTTTGTCCCCGGCTTCCTGCAGGCCCTGCTTGAGTTCTGACATTTCTTCATCGGTAAGCCTGTCGATGCCGAGTTTTTTAATCAGTGGTCTGATAGTCGGTGCGTTGATCAACAGCGAAAATAATACCGTGCCCAGGGTCAGGTTCAGTAACAGGTCCCGGCCTGGCAAATCCGCGGGCACGTAGAGTACGATAGCAATTGCAAGCCCACCCTTCAAACCACCCCACCACATGATATGACGCTCACCCATACTGATTTGTGGCAGGGAAAACAGTTTTACTGTGGCAGGCACAAGACTGTAAATCGTTGCCGCACGTGACAACAGAACCAGAATAATGGCAACGGTGATGATATCAACACGTGCCAGCAATCCGGTCAAATCCACCGACAGACCCACCAGTAGAAATAATAATGAATTACTTACCAGTGCAATCACTTCCCAGGTTTCCCGGACGACATGCGTTGCCGCCTGCGAAATTCTCGACACCCATAAAACACCCAGAGTAATGGCAGAAGCCACTACAGCCATCACACCTGACACATGCAACAAATGTTCTGCAATCACAAAACTTGAATAAGCCACCACAATCGACATGATCATGAAAGCGCTCTGTCCGGTAAACAAACGATGCAATAACTCGCTGATAACAAACCCAATAAGCGCACCAACCAGGATGCCGCCGATGAATACCTTGATAAATGTGAATACGGCAAGACCGGCATCGGTCCACGCAAAGGCACCACTGATGACCAGGCCGAGGATGATATTAAATACCACGATGGCTGTGGCATCATTCAGTAATGATTCGCCTTCAACCAGGATGGTCAGTCGTTCCGGTGCACCGAGTTCCTTGAACAATGCAATCACAGCCACAGGATCTGTCGACGAAATCAGCGCGCCGAACAATAGTGCCAAACCCAGATTGATATCCAGTATTAACCACAAACCTGTCCCGATTAACGCAGTTGAAATTAACAGCGCCGGGATTGCCAGCGTCAGCACAGGCGCAATATCTTTTACCAATTGCCGTGCATTCAGATTAAATGCAGACTCAAATATCAGTGCGGGAAGAAAGAGAAACAACACCAGTTCAGGCGTCAACTGGAATTCGAGTAGACCCTGCATCTCCGGATAAGCCCGGGCCATCCAGCCGAGGAACAAACCCAAAATCACCAGGAATACTGTATAGGGAACAGGCAGGTTGCGGCAAAACCCAGCTACCAGCATGGCGATGGTCAACAAGCCCATGACGATCAATACGACTTCAGATAATGGCATCGTATTTCCCCTCTCCCCGAAGGATTTTTAATCTTATCTCAAAATCATTTTATTACTTCAAACAGCTTTGAGATTAATTAATTCGTCATACTGGCGTATGCCAGTATCCAGTCAATGAAACATTTATTACTGGATGCTGGCATACGCCAGCAAGACGTCAATGTGCGCTTTTATTTAATTTTGTTGAGGACTATTTGAAGTGTAGATCAGGGATTGGGTTTATGCCTGACTTCAGGAAATCTTTTTCGCCAAATTATTGATAATTATCACGACTGCGATGCCTGTCAGTGTCAGCAGCAATGCGACAACAACATCCGTGGTCAGCTCCGTGGGGAAGGAAGGCGTGGAACCGATCAGGTATTTCTTGTCGCGGATGATTTCATAAGTGCGTTCCTGATACGGCCATATCACCCAGAGTGAAGCAATTAACAATCCATTTATGACCATAATGGTTGCCCGGTAAAAATTACTGAGCATCCAGGAGAGAAATCGTGCAAACAAGGCCAGACCGGTGATGATACCGAACACGAACGGTATCAGTACTGTAAAATCAAAATACCCGATGGCATTAAAAATATAGTCGTATTTTTTCAGGATAAGCAGGATGAAAGAGCCTGATATGCCCGGCAGGATCATTGCACAAATGGCCAGGGCACCGCTGAGAAAAATAAACCAGCTGGCTTCCGGAGTGTTCACGGGCACCAGGTTGAATACCACCAGCCCGACAACCACGCCGGCCAATGTATAAAAATAATCACCGTTTACCAGTTTGTCGAAATGGGTGAACAAAATAAATATAGAGCCCGCTATCAAGCCGAAGAACAATGCATAAACCGGTTCCGGGTGTGTCTGTATCAATACCGGCAAAGGTACAACACGGGTGAAAAACAACAGGGCCAGAATGATGCCGATCACCAGTGGAATAATCAG
>Ga0209541_10001406_pt1 | contig 47987 bp, 51 predicted proteins | sample RifCSPlowO2_01_FD_184027 | JGI IMG/M metagenome (GOLD analysis project Ga0209541, IMG submission 184027) | Groundwater microbial communities from Rifle, Colorado - Rifle CSP2_plank lowO2_0.1 (SPAdes) (version 2) | ecosystem: Environmental > Aquatic > Deep subsurface > Groundwater | place...
TGTTGGTTGAGTGGTAAATATCAAAATTTATGTTAAATGAGGCAAAATCCTGCACGTGTTCGTCGTAATACTTCCCAATAAGCTGCTCAGGAGGAATACCCTGCTTTGAAGCCGCGATCTCAATCGGGGTCCCGTGGGTATCGTCGGCACAGACAAAAATGACGTTTTTTCCTGAGAACTTCAGGAAGCGCACAAAAATGTCAGCCTGGATGTACTCAACCATATGCCCCAGATGAATCGAGCCGTTTGCATACGGCAGCGCGGCCGTGACAAGCATCTTCTCATTTGCCATAATAGAAAAAAGGAACGGGAATTGTTTAAATAGTTTGCCAAAAACGTGGGCGGAATCCCGGCTTCACTCAGATGCCAAAGAAATGCGCAGGGAAGCCTGCTCACAGCGTTATAATGCCATTCTCTTCTGCCACAGCATAGCCACCAGCAACACCGGGACCACCACCAACTATGACAAACCCCTTCCCATCGCGATACATCATCCTTGAATCGGCATCAGGCAATAATATCAATTCCTGATAGGAAGGCGCGCTTCCGCCATTGGCCTCATCCTGCTTAAGCCCTTCAAGAATTGACGGCAGGCTCTTCGCTCCAGAAGACATCACAACTTTCTCCCCGATATCATGTGCCATCAAAATTCAAGGAAAACATCTGCTTTATATAAAATTTGCCTTTTGGGGCTTGACGCACACTCACGGCAGGTCATCGGGGATGCTGTCACTTTTGCCCTTCTTTTCCTTCATCTTCTTTGTCACATCAATATTGGCATTGCACTTGCCGCATTGAAAACGAAGTGCTGGCATGCCCTCAATGTTCCTCCGCTTGAACGGGATTTGGGCTTCTCCGCTACTGCCGCAGCCCGGGCACTGGTATCCAGCATTGGCAGTCAATGAATCCTCATAAGCCTTCTTTTCAACGCTATGGCCGCAGCCCGGGCAAACATACTCGGCAGCCCTCGTCTTTACCTTGCCGTTGCTACCGACGGGCTTGCCCATCAAGGCGTTCCCGCATTTGGGGCACGCCTGCCTGAAAACCCACACCCTCACAGAACCCCCGCCAAGTGAACGGTTGGTAAAGTAAACACACTCGTCCATTGACTCAGGCTGCCTCAGCATGAGAGAAAAACCGCAGCAACATTTATTTAAACTTTGTGAAATAGAGGCTCTGAAGAAAAGTTGATATTTCTCTTTTTGGTGCGACGGCTTTTTAGTAGCGGGCATTAATTATTGCTTGCCATTTTCCGCTACTAAAATCAGAAAGACAAACAAATTAAGTTGACAGTTATGTCTTTCCCTATTTCTGATGAAAAGCCTCCAGACAGCCCGCAGGGAGCAACCCCAGTCTGGCGCACCCACGAGACGAGTCGCGTGGCCAGCGAAGCTGTAGCCGGCCACTCCGGGTGCTGAGAACTTCCCAAAAGGGAAGCGCAATTCGGCTGCTGCCGAATGCGCAGTCGGGCACATCCCGACTTGCGTCTGACCTGCAAAAGGTTGAAGTTTTCTACTAAGCTGAAATAGAAAACAATTTAAACAAAAAAAGCAATGCCCAAATCAGGAGGTGGTAAAAATGTGCGGAACATGCTCAAAACACAAGAAACCGAAGTGAAGTTATTTTAATTTTTTATCCATAACCCCAGCTTATCGGAAAATTTATTAATCACCACAGAAAACTGATGGCTCATGAGCAAGAAAAGCAGAAAAAAGGAAAAAAAGGTAAGCGCAAAGTCCCTCAGGTACGCCAAGTTCCAGAAGGAGAAACCGGGCACGATAGACCTTACCATGCCGGACCTTACCGAGGAGCAGAACAAGCAAAAGCAACTCGACCAGGACAGGGTAGACCGCTTCTTGAGGCAGAACAGGAACCCGCCCACAAAGGAAATATCCGAAAGGCGGATGAGAAGCAAGAGGTAAGCTTACCAAACAAGGCGGTAGCGCTCTCCAGGCTTTACTACTTCAAACGAAACTGCCCTGCCATCCCACATTTCAGGAACAGCCCGGGCCAACTTCGACATCCCTGCCGTAATATAGAGAACTTTGAATAACCCCATCATTTATGACTTTTGTTCAAAGTTGTCTATAATAGCAAATTGCAGGTAAAATGTTCAAATATCTTTGCAATTTGCTATAAGTTCCAGCAAACGCACCAATTGGCGCGTCTTTGCCTGCTCCAGTAACATGCGTCTGGATTTCCGTGCCTGCAACCTCAAGCACAAAGGAAACTTTGTAACCAGGTAAATTCTGTCTTGAAATTGAGGTAAACTACTGCGGGTTTCGCTGCGGCTCAACCCGCAGCGTTTTTGACGTGTGCTATGCCGAGTAGTTGAGCAGTGTTTTTTGCTTTTTCTGCTTGATTTCCACCCAGTGTTTCTGTTGGCCTTCGGCAACGTATCGCTTGACAGTTTCTGCAGTGACTACGCCGACTGTGCGGTAGAAGTATCCGATGCTCTAGAATTTTTTGCCGTAGAGTTTGTCTATGAAAAGTTCCTTGTGCCCTTTGCGCATCATTCTGCTTGAATACGTCTTGAGCTGTCCTGCCAGCACAGGGATGCTCCAGTTCTTCAAGCCTTTCACGAACAGGTGAACGTGGTCAGGCCCGCACTCGAAGGCAGCCACGTTCACTTTCATCTCGTGCGCTCGCTGCACGATGTACGCGACTGTCAGCTCGCGCACAAGCGGCTCAACAAAAACGTCGCGCCTGTATGCAGGCGTGAACTGCAAGTGCAGGTTCTCCTCGCCAACAGCGTGTCCACTACTTCGAAGCTCGTTTGCCATTTTCTTTTCTCCGATGGTTTTTTATACTCAGAAAGCTCACGCTATCTTCGGCAATGAGTTCAAGGGCGCGACCATCACGCACCCAGTTTTCTTTTATGGCAAAACGAGTTTAAGAATTCTAGCAGGCGCTGGTGTGAGACAGGCAATTCACTGCGGGTTTCGCTCTACGCTCAACCCACAAGGGTTCTTGCCCCACCAGCGCACTAAAGGCGATTCAAAATGCTTGTTTAAAAGACAATTATTAAAGTAACTTTTGACCTTCAAAGCGTGTCCCTGCGAGTAGCCCTGTAAGCTGATGTATTCGTAGAATCCTTCTTGATTATTGAAGTCTAGAGCTATTTTGTACGTATGATTTACAGTAGAAATACCGGAAAAGTCGCTTTTGTCGTCTGAGAGGCTTGGATTATAAGTAGCCCCGCCCGGATTCGAACCAGGGTTTGCAGGGCCAGAGCCTGCCGTGCTTAGTCGCTGTGTTGCAGCTTTGACCGCTACACTACGGGGCTGTAACAGACGGAGAAAAACACCCTGTTTTTAAGTGTTTCTGCCAAACCCTAACGACAATATGCTGACGCACTTATGGGCCTTGGCCTTCTTCATGAAGCCGCACTTCAACTTTTCGCAGATGTTGTCCCTGACGACCTCATCGCCGGCACATTCAACCTCCCGGCAGGCGTGGTTGACAGCTATCTCAGAGTCCTTGCACCCCAGCTTGCCGCAGGTGTGGTTGAAAACATACTCATCATCTGCACATTCAAGCTGTTCACAGCCATGGCCGGAAACGTATTCGCTGAAACCGCATCTCAAGGGCTCGCATTTCCTTTCGCTGCCGCAAACAGAGCCTGAATCGCAGTCCAGGTCTGTGCAGCAATCATAGTCTGCACACGAGTGGTTTGAGACGCGCTGGCAGGAGCCGCAGCTTATTGGGAAGTATTACGACGAACACGTGCAGGATTTTGCCTCATTTAACATAAATTTTGATATTTACCACTCAACCAACAGTCCTGAGAACCGTTTTTACAGCGACATTTTCTTCAAAAGTCTGACGGAAAAGGGATTCATCTACCAGCGGCTTGTTGAGCTGACTTACTGTGAAAGTGATAATCGCTACCTTCCGGACAGGTATGTGAGGGGAAAATGCCCAAAATGCTGCGCGGATGACCAGTACGGAGACCAATGCGAAAAATGCAACGCGACTTACCAGCCCATTGACCTCGTTGAGCCGCATTGCAGCGTATGCGGGGCTGTCCCGGTCAGGCGGCAGTCGCTTCACTATTTTTTCAAGTTAAGCTCGTTTTCCGTGCAGCTTAAGGATTGGCTTGAAGGCAACAGGAACATCCAGCCTGATGTCAGGAATTTTGTGATGGGCTGGATTAATTCTGGCTTGCAGGACTGGGACATTTCCAGGGATGGCCCTTACTTTGGCTTCAAAATTCCGGGCGAGGCAAACAAGTATTACTATGTCTGGCTGGATGCGCCTATCGGATACATTGCGGCAACTGAAAAGTATTGCAGGGAGAAGCTTGGCAAGGCTGCTGCTGAATACTGGCAAAATCCTGAAGTGAAGATAATCCATTTTATCGGCAAGGACATAATATACTTCCATTTCCTTTTCTGGCCTGCAATGCTTATGGGCCTGGGCTTTAACCTGCCTGATGATTATGCCGTCCATGGCCACCTTACAATCAACGGCGAAAAGATGTCAAAGTCAAGGGGGAATTTCCTTACGGCGAAGGATTACCTTGCTGTTCAGGGGCATGACCCTGAGTTCCTCAGGTTTTACTACGCGTCCCATCTTACAAAGGCGATAGGCGACATAAACCTTGACTTCAATGACTTCAAGGAAAAAGTCAACAACGACCTTGTCAGCAACATCGCGAACTTTGTCCACCGTACCCTCGTCTTCATCAACAATAATTTTGATTCCCGGCTTGAGTCATTGGACGGCGAAGGCAAATCGTTCTTGCAGCAGCTCCTGCCAAAGCATGAGTCAATAGTGAAGCACTTCTCCGGGTACAATTTCAAGGATGCAGTCAAGGAAATACTGGAGCTCAGCAGCATAGGCAACCGATATTTTCAGGACAACCAGCCGTGGCAGCTTGTCAAGTCTGACAGGAAGAAGTGCCACAGGGTTGTCACCGTCTCTGCGAATATCGTGAGGGACATCGCCCTGCTGTCATTCCCCATAATGCCGAAATACTCCGAGAAAATCCTGAGGACAGTTGGATATGAAAGTCCTGACTGTCTTGGCTTGGCCGAGCTTGGAAAGCCGCTGCCGTCAAAAAAAATCCTGTCTTCACGGATAATATTTACCCCGATTGAGGAGACGATTTCAATTGTTGAGATATTCCCTGCTATTTTGAAAGTCGGGAAAATTGAGGAAATAACCGACCATCCGGATGCTGACAAGCTTTATGTGCTGAAAGTTGACATCGGGAAGAAGGTGTTACAGCTTGTCGCTGGCCTGAGGCCTTATTACAGGAAGGATGAGCTGCTTGGGATGAAGATTGTTGTCGTCTCCAACCTGAAGCATGCGAAGCTTCGGGGCTTTGAGAGCCATGGCATGCTTCTCGCTGCTGATGATGGAAAGCGGGTTTCAGTCATTTCGCCGGGGAAATCCCTGCCTGGAGAATTAGTATACCCTGAAGGCGCTGATGCGGAGAAGATAGGCGCTGGCAGGAAGCAGATTGCCATTGACGAATTTTTCCGCCTTGGCCTCAAGGTGAAGGATGAGAAGGTTGTTTTTGGCAGCAAGCCGCTAATGACTGCAAGTGAGGTCATCCACTCCGACGCTTCTGATGATTCTGTCGTGAGATAGAGTTTTTTCCATTACCGTAAACTATTTAAATTCCGTTTTTGATTTTGCGGTGCATGGGTCGTGGTTCAGTGGAGGGCGCGGTTGCGGATTCGGGCGCTGAGGTTGTCACAGGGGAAATCTGCCCAGTGTGCTCGCAAAAGACGCTTGCGTTGACCGAACGGGAGCAGGAGATTCCTTTTTTTGGGAAGGTTTTGCTTTTTGCCATGACGTGCAGCGGCTGCAATTTCCACAAGGCTGATGTTGAGTGCGCAGAGGAGCGTGAGCCAGCCCGCTATTCTATCGAGGTCTCAGGGTCTGATGACATGTCAATCAGGGTGGTGAAGTCAGGCCAGGCAACCGTGAAGATTCCTTATGTTGCAGACATTGAGCCTGGCGAGGCAAGCAATGGCTACGTCACAAATGTTGAGGGCATCCTTCAAAGGGTGAAGCATCAGGTTGAGGTCATTCGGGATAATGATGAGGATGCCGCTGCTGTTGACAAGGCGAAAGCGCTCATAAAGAAGATAAACCGGTGCGTCTTTGGTGAGGATAAGCTTAAGATAGTCATTGATGATCCAACCGGCAATAGCGCCATTATCAGCGACAAGGCAGTTGTGCAGAAGCTTGCTGCGCACGGCAGGGCTGCATAGCGGCTGCCTCAGGGCTTTGCTTGTTCATCAATCATTTCCTGCATTGATGAATACGCCCGCATGGCATCCTTCTTCTGGAAAATGAGCGCCAATTCGGTTGCCGTTGTCACCAGTTCGAATATGTTGATGTTATCCCAGTAGAGCTTCCTCGTCAGGGAGAATATCACTCCAGGTGTGTAAGGGAAGTTCCTGTCAAGCCCAAGCGTGATTGACACCAGGCCCCTTTCCCTTGTTGTAACTTGCGCGCCTTCTATTGCCGCAATTACCTCTTTTTCATGCTTCTCGTCTGTTATTATGGATGCCTCGTTGTTGCCGTGTATGACGTTGAACGTGTCGCCTTCAGCATAGTCGACAAGCGCCTGCATCCTGCCAAGCTTCCTGAAAAGGTCCGGCGATCTTTTGACAGAGAAGTAAACCAGGCTTGTCTTGAGTTTGAGCTGGGTGTGGGGCTTGAGCTTTATTCGCATGGCTTCGCCTGCCTGGAGGTTTTCGCCGTGCCTTCTCAGTGCCATGACTATTGCAGCATGGTTCGCTTTTTTCCCAAGCATCCGTTCAACTTCAGCGCTTATCTTTTCTGAAAGTGCGGCGTGGCTTATTATCCCCTGCCTGAGCCCTTCGTGGAGCAGCGGGTGGTCGTTTACTATCCTTTTTACTGCTGCGCTGGCGCTTGTCATGCTTACGCGATTAATAACTTATTTATTTAAATTTTGTTATTTTAATAACATTAAGTTTTAATAAGGGCTGCGCTTCCCTTGCAGTTCCGTATTGCCCGGGCTTTCTGGCAACCTTTAAATAGATGTAAAGCGCTTCGTTGATGGGGGATAGCTTGATGATAGTGATGAAGTTTGGAGGCACGTCTGTCGGCTCTGCGGACAGCATAAGGAGAACGGTCAGGATAGTGAAAGCTGGCCTGCCACGCAAGCCGCTTGTTGTAGTTTCGGCGCTTTCAGGCGTTACTGACATGCTTCTTGCCGCTGCTGAGGACGCGCTGAAGCGGTCTTTGCCAGCCGGTGATCTTGTAAAAAAAATCCGGGACAGGCACACGGCAGTCCTTTTAGGGCTTGGGTTGGGCCCTGGCCTGGTTGATGCTGAGTTTGCTGAGCTTGAGCATGTCTTGTTCGGCGTTTCCCTCGTCAGGGAGCTTACGCTGAGGACATCAGACTATGTTGCCTCTTTTGGGGAGAGGATGTCTTCAACGATTGTTGCGGCTTTTGCCAAAGCTTCCGGGTTGAATCTGCAGGCGTTCAATGCCTGCGAGCTTGGGATGCTGACTAACGCCGCTTTTGGCAGTGCTGAAATCCTGCCGGAGACGTACGCTAGCATTGCTGGGGCAGTTGGCAGGATTCCTGGCGGTGTTGTGCCTGTTGTCACAGGCTTTATCGGAAAGACGGCTGAAGGCGAGGTAACAACCCTTGGCAGGGGAGGGAGCGATTACACTGCTTCCATCTTCGGCGCTGCGCTCGGCGCTGAAGAAATCCAGATATGGACAGATGTTGACGGCGTTATGACTGCAGACCCAAGGATTGTTCCTGATGCGAGGACTGTTGCTGTTGTTTCCTTTGAGGAGGCGAGCGAGTTGGCATACTTCGGGGCGAAGGTCCTTCATCCCAAGACAATCATCCCTGCCATGGAAAAGGAGATTCCTGTGAGGGTTCTTAATACATTCAATCCAGCAGGCAAGGGCACGCTGATTGTCAGGAAAGCCGTCAAGTCAAACCCTGTTACTGCCATTACCTCAAAGAAGGATATATTTGTAATAAACATCCATTCTGCGAGGATGCTGATGGTTTACGGGTTCCTCAACAATGTTTTCAGGATTTTCAATGACTTCAAGGTTCCGGTTGACATGGTTGCAACCTCCGAGGTCAACGTTACTGTTACAGTTGACAAGCAGTTTGACGTTTCGGGGATTGTCGCCAGGCTTGGGGAATTTTCGGAAGTGGATGTGCTCTCGGACAGGGCGTCCATAAGCATTGTGGGCGAAGGGATTCGTTCAACCGCCGGGGTTGGCGGCAGGATATTTTCCATACTTGGCAGCAGGGGGATTAATGTTGAGATGACCTCGCAGAGCTATGGCGACGTCAATGAGAGCATCATCGTAATGGCTGGCCGGCTGAACGAGGCGGTGCAGGCGCTGCACGCAGTGTTTTTCGGAGATGATGCTGGAAAGGTTGCGGCTGCCGGGGCATGACTTGTCGGGGGTGATATGAGGATGAAACAGCAGGTTAAGGTTGAAGGCGCAATAACAGCAATGATTACACCGTTCGCTGAGGGAGGCGGGCTTGACGTTGAGGGGCTGCGGGAGAACGTGAATTTCCAGATTGGCAACAGTATTTCAGGCCTTGTCCCGCTTGGTACCACTGGCGAGAGCCCCACAATCAGCGATGATGAGCGGGAGACCGTCATCCGGACAGTGGTTGCCGCAGCAGCCGGAAGGGTCCCGGTAATAGTGGGAACAGGTACAAACTCAACAAAGCATTCAATTGAGCTGTCAAGGCAGGCGGCGGCCTTGGGCGCGGACGCCGTGCTTGTCGTTTCGCCTTACTACAACAAGCCAACGCAGGAAGGGCTTTACCGGCATTTCAAGGCAATAGCTGAGTCAATAAGGCTTCCTGTTGTGGTCTATAACATCCAGGGCAGGACAGGTGTCAACATAGAGACGGCAACGCTGCAGCGAATGGCGCTGGTAAAGAACATTATCGCTGTGAAAGAGGCATCAGGCAATGTTTCCCAGATGATGGACGTGCTTGACCAGCTTCCCGGGTCTTTTAGTGTTGTGAGCGGTGATGACAATCTTACCTTGCCATTGATGTCCCTTGGCGGGAGGGGTGTCATCTCTGTTGTTAGCAACCTTGTTCCAGGGAAGGTCTCGGCGATGTGCGCTGCCGCGCTTAAGGGCGATTTTGCCGCGGCAAGGAGGCTGCATTTTGAGATGCTACCTCTTTTCAAGGCGGCATTCATTGAGACGAACCCGATACCGATAAAGGCGGCTATGGGCATGGCAGGATTGCCTGCAGGACCGGTGAGGATGCCATTGTGCGAGATGCAGCCGGCGAATCTGGAGAAGCTGAGGGCTGTTGTCAAAAAGATGGGGCTGGTAAAATGAAAATAGCGCTTATTGGCTACGGGAAGATGGGGAAGGAAGTGGAGCGTGTTGCCAGGCTTCGCGGGCATTCTGTCTGCGCGGTTATTGATCGGGTGGACCCTGGCGCTACCCGCAAGGAGCTTGACAGCTCAGGCAGCTGCCTTAAGGAAGCTGATGTTGTGGTGGATTTTACTGTTCCGGCATCTGTCTCGGGCAACATACGGAAAGTCACTGCCGCAGGCAAAAGCATGGTGGTTGGCACTACTGGTTGGTATGATGGCATGACCGAGGCCAAGCAGCTTGTTGGCCAGGCAGGCACAGGTTTCATTTACAGCTCAAACTTCTCGGTTGGCGTCAACATCTTTTACCAGATTGTGGAAGCGGCTGCAAGGCTCATTGACAGGATCCCTGAGTACGATGTTTTTGGCTATGAGCTTCATCACAGTCAGAAGCTTGACAGCCCTTCAGGAACGGCGAAGAGCATTGCAGAGATTTTGCTGAAGAATATCAGCAGAAAGAAGCAGGTCCAGTATGAGAAGCTTGACAGGAAGATAAACCCCGAGGAGATTCATTTTGCCAGCATAAGGTCTGGCTCGATACCTGGGACGCACATTGTTGGCTTTGACAGCGAGGCTGACACCATTGAACTCAAGCATGCGGCCCGGAACCGTGCAGGGTTTGCCCTTGGTGCTGTAATGGCCGCGGAGTGGCTCAGGGGCAGGAAGGGCTTTTTTACCATGAATGACTTCATAAGCGACCTTTTCAGATAGATTTTAATAGCAGCCGCAGTGTCGCACGGCAATATTGGGCTTGGTTGGCATGGGAAAGATAAAAGTCGGGATTTTGGGCGCAACAGGGATGGTTGGGCAGCGCTTGATTCAGCTGCTTGATGGTCATCCATGGTTTGAAGTTGGTTATGTTGCCGCGTCTGAGCAGTCGGCCGGAAAGTCCTACGCTGCTGCCGTTGAGGGAAGGTGGCACTCTGCAACCGCTATTCCTGACAGAGTGAGGGGGCTTGTTGTGGGAGACGTTGCTGGCATAGCGAAGGCTATGGCGTCCTGCTCGCTTGTGTTTTCTGCCCTTGAGACGGATGCCGCCGGGGTGTATGAGGAGAAGTATGCTGCCGCCGGCCTTCCTGTTGTTTCGAACGCGTCAGCCCATCGCCATACCCCTGATGTTCCAATGCTGATTCCCGAGATTAACCCTGAGCACCTTGGCATAATCCCTGCCCAGCAGAAAAGCCGCGGCTGGAAGAATGGATTCATTGTGGTGAAACCGAACTGTTCCATCCAGTCATACATGGCGCCCTTGCATGCGCTTAGGGAGTTTGGCATAAAGCACGTAATAGTCAGCACGATGCAGGCAGTGAGCGGCGCAGGCCATCCTGGAGTTGCATCCCTTGACATCGTTGACAACATAATTCCCTTCATTAAAGGCGAAGAGGAGAAGTCGGAAAGGGAGCCGCTGAAGATTTTTGGCAGGGTCTCAGGGAGCGGGATAATCAGCGATGATTCAATCAGGATTTCAGCGCATTGCAACCGCGTTCCAGTAATTGATGGCCACATGGCCTGCATTTCTGTTGAGTTCAAAAAGAAGCCGTCGAGGGAGCAGGTGCTTGCCGCCTGGAAAGGTTTTAAGGGCGTTCCTCAGGAGCTTAAGCTCCCTTCAGCCCCCGCGCAACCGATTGTTTACACTGATGACCCTGTGAGGCCGCAGTCGCGGCTTGACAGGGATAACGGCAATGGCATGGTTGTTACTGTTGGCCGGCTCAGGGAATGCAAGGTTCTTGATTACCGGTTTGTCGGGCTTTCCCATAATACAATCAGGGGAGCTGCCGGCGGTGCCGTGCTGACCGCCGAGCTTTTGAAGGCAAAGGGGCTGGTGTGATGCCGCCGCATGATTTTTTTGCCGGTGCAGGCGTCAGGCAGTATTCCCCTCCTGCGGCTTTTGAGGAAAATGTGTCCGCCCTTTACGGTATCCTGAGTGAGGCCGCGCAAAAGATTCTTCTTATGTCAACCGGAAGAAGCAACGATTCAAGGGGTTGCGTGCAGGCGCTCTGGTACGCTATTGCGGATGCGCGCCTGCTTCACGTCAGCATACTGTGCCCACCTGCTGAATCCAGGACCCTGGCTGAAAGGCTTGCCAGGGTTGGCAGCTCAATAAAGTCCCTTGGGTATGAAATGCGTGTTGGCGGCTTTGCTGCCGGTTTTTCACAGACCTTGATAGAAGGCGGCTTTGCTGTCCAGCAGTACGCCCGTACGGTTCCTGCCTCAGTTTTGGCAGCTGTTTCTCCCTCCTGCATAAACTCTGCATACCTGGTTTCAGCAAGTACAGTCGCTGAACAACTTGTCGTGCAGTCACTTGTTGGTTCTTTCAAAGTTCCTGGCGGGAATGGAAGCACGTTTTGAAAATTTGTTGAAGGTGATTGGATTGCAAAAGTACTCGCATTCGGGGCGGCTCGGGCAGATTCCGCCTTACCTTTTTGCAGAGATTGGCAGGAAGATTGAAGCCGCCAGGAAGGCGGGGGTTGACATGATAAGCTTTGGCATCGGCGATCCGGATATGCCAACCCCTGCGCATGTGGTTGAGGAGCTTGGGCGCGCTTCCAGGGACCCAAGGAATCATCAGTATCCTGACTACGAGGGCTTGTTGGCGTTCAGGGAGGCCGTTGCATCGTGGTATAAGCGGAGGCATAACGTCTCGCTTGACCCTGTCAGCGAGGTCCTTGCCTTGATTGGTTCAAAGGAAGGAAGTCTGCACCTGTCGCTCGCCTTTGTCAACCCAGGCGATTATGCCCTCGTGCCCAACCCGTGCTACACGCCTTACAGGACAGGTACGATACTCGCCAACGGCCTTGTGCATGACCTGCCCCTGCTTGAGGAAAACGGCTTTCTTCCACAGCTTGGCAAGATTCCTAAGGAAGTGGTCAAGAAGGCGAAGGTGCTTTACCTCAGTTATCCGAACAATCCTACCGGGGCGGTTGCGGGGATGGAGTTTTACCGTGAGGTTGTTGATTTCGCTAATGACAACGGGCTGATTGTCTGCTCGGATAATCCTTACAGCGAGATAGCTTTTGACGGCTACAGGCCGTTGAGCTTCCTTGAGGTTCCAGGCGCAAAGGATGTCGGGGTTGAGTTCAACTCGCTCTCAAAGCCATACAACATGACCGGATGGCGGGTTGGCATGGCAGTTGGCAACCCAGAGATAATATCTGCCATGGCAACGGTGAAGAATAATGTTGACTCTGGGGTATTCAACGCAATCCAGTATGCGGCAATTGCGGCCCTGCTAAGGACTCCTGACTCAGAGATTGGCCGGCTTAACAGCGTGTATCAAAAGAGGAGGGACCTCGTTTGGGAAACGCTTAACAGCGTTGGCATCCGGACAGGTAGGCCCAAAGCGACTTTTTACATGTGGTGCAGGGTACCCGAGCGCCACACCTCCGCAAGCTTTGCCACGCTGCTGCTGGAGAAGGCGGGGGTTGTTGTCACTTCCGGAGCAGCTTATGGGAGATATGGCGAGGGCTTTTTCAGGATGTCCCTGACTGTTCCTGACGCGCGGCTGGCTGAGGCGATGGGCCGCATCAAGGACGCATTGGCATGAATTGGTGAAAAGGATGATTGTTGAGAAGGATAACAGGTTGTTTATCGGGGGGGTTGCTGCTTCCGAGCTTGCCAAGATGCACGGCACTCCGGTTTACGCTTACGATGAGGAGACAATCCGCATGAAGGTGCGGGCGTTGCTGGATGGAATTGCTTACCAGCCGTTGAGAATTTTCTATGCCGCGAAGGCGAACACGAACATTTCCATCCTGGAGATTATCAGGGACGAAGGCAAAGGCAGGGCTGGCCTGGATGCCGTTTCCCCTGGTGAGATTGAAATCGCGCTTAATGCAGGCTTCAGGCAGGATGAGATTATTTTCACGTCAACATCTGTTACAGATGAGGAGATGAAGTTTGCCATCGGGAAGGGCGTGCTTGTTAATTGCGATTCACTGTCGCAGCTTGAGCGGTATGGCAGGATGAGCCCTGGCGCGAAGGTGTGCTTCCGCGTCAATCCTGATGTCGGTGCAGGCCATCATGGCCATGTCATTACGGGCGGGCCTGAGAGCAAATTCGGCATCTGGGCTGCTGACGTGGGCAGTGCGTTCGGGATTGTGGAAAAATACGGTCTGAAGGTCGTTGGAATCCATGAGCACATTGGTTCAGGCATATTGGAAACTGAAAAGTTTTTGACGGCAATGAATGTCCTGCTGTCGATAATAGAAAAGAACAGGGATAGGTTGGAATCCCTTGAGTTTGTTGACTTTGGCGGAGGGATAGGCGTCCCTTACCGGCCTGACCAGAAGGCAATCGATTTCAGGGAGTTTGGTGCTGCTGTCAGCAGGCTTTTTGCCGACTTCTGCAGCAGTTTTGGAAGGACATTGTCGCTTGTGATAGAGCCGGGCAGGTTCCTTGTTGCAGAGTCAGGGGTTTTGCTCTGCACTGTCAACACGATAAAAAGCACTCCAAGCCACAAGTTTGTGGGTGTCAATACTGGCTTTAATCACCTGATAAGGCCGATGGCGTATGGCAGTTATCATCCGATTGTGTTGGTTAACAACTGCGGCAGCGGGAGGAAGGAGAAGGTGGCTGTTTGCGGTGACATCTGCGAGTCAGGGGACGTGTTCACCAGGAATGAGGCGGGAATTGCCGACAGGGAACTCCCTGAAATCCGAGAGGGCGATGTTCTTGCAATCATGATTGCTGGCGCTTATGGTTTCTCCATGTCATCAAACTACAACACCCGGCCCCGTCCTGCCGAGGTGCTTGTTTCGGGAAACAGTGTCAAGGTGATTCGCAAGCCAGAGGAAATGTCGCACGTCATTTACGGAATGTCAGCAGGCGACAAAAATAAGCCATAGGACAAATTGCTTGCTGATGTCTGCCACATGCATGGCAATTTTATGGGTTGTTCGTGCTTGGCATAATGCAGGCGGCTGTGGCAATTGCTGTGGTGGATTTGTGATGGGTTCTCTCAGGTCGCTTAAAAGGAAGGTTCCGAGGTGCATGAGCACCCAGCACCCTGACAATGCTTCCATCCCTTTCTTTTCAGAGGGCCCGGTCATAGAGGGTGATACGGAAGTGAAGGAGGCATATTACTCTTTTTCCCACCTCCGTTGCGGTGAGCAGATGTGGGATGCCGAGGGCAAGGATGTGGACGACTACGTTGTCCGGAAGCTTCTTGCAAGGTACGACTCCTTTTTTGAGAAGAACATGCTTGGGAAGGATGTTTTCCTGACGCTGAGGGTGCCAAACCCTTCTGTTGAGCAGGGCGAGGCCAAGGTGCTGCTTGAGACCCTTGAATCAATCCCGAGAAGCTTTGACGTTGCCAGGGGCATGGGCTCTTCTGGTGCTGCGGCGCCGGTATTTGAGGTGATTCTGCCGATGACTTCGTCTGCTGCTGAACTCAACAGGATTTACTATTATTACCGGGATTTTGTCGCAGGCAAGGAGGATAAGCCCCTGCATGACACTACGGTTAAGGAATGGATTGGCAGCTTTGACCCGGATGAGATTAATGTCATCCCCCTTTTTGAGACCAAGGAGCAGATGCTTTCCTCCTCGTCGATTGTTGAGGAATACGTCAAGGGGAAGGAGCTTGACGGCTGCAGGGTATTCCTTGCGAGGAGTGACCCCGCCCTGAACTACGGGGGCCTCGCTGCCGTTCTGATTAACAAGGTTGCCGTCCAGCGGCTTTATGAGCTTGAGAAAAAGCTTGGCATCCCCCTCCCGGTCATAATCGGCGTTGGCTCGTGCCCTTTCCGTGGGAATCTCAGGCCTGATAATACGAACTGCCTCAAGGGATATCCGTCTGTCCAGACCTTTACTGTCCAGTCCGCGTTCAAGTATGATTACCCTGAAGAGATGGTCGTCAGGGCAATCGCTGAACTTAATGATGCTCCCAGGGGCCGGCCCACTGAAGTGGACGAGGCGGCCTCTGTTGAGCTTATTGAAAGGGTTTCTTCTGCTTACAGGTCACAGGTGACCCTCCTGGCTCCGGTTGTCAACCAGCTTGCCGGTTTTGTCCCGCAGAGGAGGAAGCGCAAGCTTCACATTGGCCTTTTTGGCTACTCACGAAAGATACAGGGGGTGAACGGCGTTTCGCTTCCCCGCGCTATATCCTTTTGTGCGGCCCTTTACTCGGTTGGTTTGCCTCCTGAAATTTTAGGTCTTAACGCGCTTTCAGAAGGCGATTTTGACATCCTTGACGAAAGCTATAAGAACTTCCGGAATGATTTGGCTGATGCCCTGAGGTATTACAGCGATGACTGCGCGTCGGTTTTGCCAAGGGAGGTTCTGGCTCAGCTCAAGCCGGTTATTTGTCGGTTGCAGTCAGAGCTTGACTTGGCTAACGGTCCTGAGACTGATGAGCATGCCGCCCTTGTCCGGCAGATTATTGATGCTTATGCCAAGAACCGCACGAGGGAGCTTCAGGAGCTGATAGTTGATGCGGCGAGGGTGAGGAAATTTCTTGGATAGGAGGGGAGGAAAATGGTAGAAGTCATGTTGAAGTTTGTTAAGATGCACGGCCTGGGGAATGATTATATTGTCATAGGCCTTTTTGACAGGAGCAACAGCAAGGCATTTGGGGCAATCGGGGATTTGCCTGGTTTTGCAAAGCGGTTGTGCGATCGGCATTTTGGCATTGGCGCTGACGGCCTGCTGCTCGTGATGCCTCCTGTCGCAGGCAAAAACAGCGGCAGGATACGGATAATAAACCCTGACGGCACTGAGGCAGAGATGTGCGGCAACGGCATCCGCTGTGCAGCGAAGTTCCTGCTTGACAGCGGTCTCGGGGCTGGGAAAGTTCTGGGCATTGAGACGCTTTCCGGAGTCAAGCATGTGGTTGCAGATGGCAGGCTTTACCGGGTTGACATGGGCGAGCCTCGCCTTGAGCGCAGGGAAATCCCGATGAACGGCAACGGCTCTGCGCGCGCTGTCAGGGAGCCGCTCCAGCTCAAGTACAGGAAGGTGATGATAACTGCCGTCTCCATGGGCAACCCCCACGCTGTAGTTTTTGTAGATGACAACAGGATTGACCTTGACGCCTTTGACATTGAGGAGATGGGTCGGGAAATTGAGTGCAACCCGGTGTTTCCCAGGCGCGCCAATGTTGAGTTCGTGCGCGTTGCGAACCGTGGAGAAATTGAGATGAGAGTGTGGGAGCGCGGCGTTGGCGAGACACTTGCTTGCGGGACAGGGTCGTGCGCTTCTGTGGTTGCGTGCGTGCTGAATGAGCTGACCGAAAGGAAAGTCCGGGTTCGCCTTCGCGGCGGTGACCTGACGGTCGAGTGGGCTCGTGACAACCATGTATTCCTGACCGGGCCTGCCACTTCCGCGTTCAATGGCTGGATTGGCATCAGCCAGGTTGATGGAAAAACTTTAAATACAACCAGTTGACTTTTCTTCACCATGGTGAATTTTTGGGGTGGTTGTTAATGGGTGGTTATATTATGATTAGCATTTTTGGCATTGCCCTTGGCCTTGTCCTGACCGTGTACGGCTTTCGCGGCCATGAGCTTGGTGCCGTTGCCACTTTCCTTGTCGGTGTTTTCATGGCTGGCAAGGAGACGCTGGACATAATGCACGGTGGGGCCTAGCCGCGCGAATTTTTCCCCGGCAGTAATGAGAGTGCCCCCTCCGGGCACTGCCATTTGCTGCGGAAAACAATATATAGGAGCGGCAGTTGTGCCTGTGCAATGTTTTACAACAACCTGGATCCTGTGCTGGTGCAGTTTGGGTCTTTTTCCATTCGCTATTACGGGATTATCTTCGCAGCGGGCATTCTCGTCTCCTTTCTCGTGCTACGCCATCTTGCCAGGAAGAGGAAGCTGCCCCTTGGAGGGAGGGACTTTGATGAGCTGCTGCTGCTTTCCACCGCGGCCGTGGTGGTTGGCGCGCGGCTGGGACATGTGCTCTCGCATTTTGGCTATTACGCTGATTTTCCATCGCAGATAATTGCCGTCTGGAACGGCGGCATGGCGTTTCACGGCGGCTTTATCGGGCTTGTCGCTGCCGGGCTGTATTTTGCCCGGAGGAAGAAAATCCCCTTTTATGACCTTGCTGACCTTGCCGTGATTCCAGCTGCTCTTGCTCTTGGGTTTGGCAGGATTGCGAATTTCATTAACGGTGAATTTTACGGCACCCCCACAAGCTTGCCGTGGGGGGTGAAGTTTGGCAATGTTGAGGGCTTCAGGCATCCTGTCCAGCTCTACGAGGCAGCGAAGAATTTTTTCGTTTTTGGTGTTCTCTGGCTGCTGCAGGGAAGGGCGCTTCCAAAGGGCTTCCTTTTCTGGCTGTTCGTGTTCCTTTACGGCAGCATCCGCTTCGTGCTTGAGTTTTTGAAGGACGATTTTGCAGTTCCTGATTATGCGCTTGGCATGACGTGGGGCCAGGTGTGGTCAATCCCGATGGTTCTTTTGGGCGGGTATATGCTTTTGAGGCTTCGGAAAGGTTTAAAAGCAGGGCAGGGAAACCAGCAGCCATGAAAGACAGGTTGTCCGCGTCGCAGTCTGCATACCGCGCTGGCGATGTTGATGCTGTGAAGCGCGCCCATACAAAGGCTGCCATTGCTCATTCCATTGAGTCTCACCAGACGAGCGGCTCTTACGTTGGCGATTTTGTCTATGGCGCCATGGATGGCTCTGTGACAACATTTGCCGTTGTTTCTGGCGTTGCCGGCGCAGGCCTCCCGTCCGGCATTGTAATCATTCTTGGCCTTGCAAACCTTTTTGCCGACGGATTCTCAATGGCAGTTGGAAATTACCTCAGCACGAAATCCCGCAATGAATTCATTGAGAATGAGCGGCGGCGGGAAAAGTGGGAGGTGGAGCATTATCCTGAGGGTGAGGTTGAGGAAATTCGCCAAATCTTCCTGAAGAAGGGCTTCAGGGGCAGGGCGCTTGAAGATGCTGTGAAGGTAATCACCTCTGACAAGAAGGTCTGGGTTGAAACCATGATGACAGAGGAGCTTGGGATAATTAAGGAGAGGAATTCCCCTGTGAAGAAGGGGCTGGTGACTTTTGTTTCCTTTGGCTTGGTTGGTTTCGTTCCTCTTGTTCCTTACTTTCTGGCATTTTTTTCAGGGATTGTGGCGGCCAGCGTCTTTGCCATTTCGGTTGCCGTTACTTTCATTACCTTTTTCCTCGTGGGCTCTGCCAAGATATACGTGACCGGCAGGAACTGGTTCTTCAGCGGCCTTGAGACGCTTCTTATTGGGGGGCTTGCAGCTGCCATTGCATATGCGGTTGGCTTCCTGCTTCGAGGTCTTGCTGGCGGGATTTGAAAAGGTTTATATATATTTGAACCGCATGTTCGTTCATGAAAAGAGGTGGCTTTGACTTTCTTGTTGTTGGAAGCTCAACAGTGGACGTAATCGCCAGAACGAATGATGTTGAGCGCATTGATATCGTTGGAAAGCAGGTTGAGAAGCTTGTTTGCATTTCCTTTGCGTCAAAGTCCGAGCTTGCCGGCATTGAATTCAGCCCAGGAGGCAGTGCTGCCAATTCTGCCGTGGCAATGAAAAAGTTGGGCGCTTCTGTCAGGCTTTTGTCTGCTGTTGGCCGGGACAGTTTTGGTGAGATGGTGGCTGACAGCATGAAGAAGTGCGGTGTTTCCACGGCTGACCTGAGGGTTTTTGGCAATGCGCATACAGGCATCGGCATTGTCCTGTTGTCAGGCGGCGGTGAGAAGTCAATTCTTGTTTTCAGGGGCGCCAACAGCGCCCTTGGCCCGTCAGACATTTCAGAAGCGGATATCCGGGATTCAGGGTGCGTCTTTATGGCGTCGCTTGTTTCAGATTCTAACTACAGGCTATTTGAGCGGATTCTTTTAATTTCAAGGAAGCACCACAAGCCGGTCATTTTCGCCCCAAGCATCACAATGCTCCATGGCTGGATGCCAAGGATTCGGAAATTAAGGCCGTCCTTTGGCATGGTGATTGTCAACTATGAAGAGGGCTGCTATTATACCGGCAAGACTAGCATCATGGAAATTTTGCGCGCCCTCCCAGGAATGGTTAATGTTGTGATGAAAGATGTGGATGGGGCATATGCGGCAGTGAAGGGGAAAGAGGCGTACCATGTCAATGCGTTGCCTGTGAAGGTCAGGGATGCAACTGGCGCCGGTGATGCTTTTAGCGGCGCCTTTGCTTACTCTTATTACTCTGGCAGGACAGTCCAGGAGGCTCTTAAGGTTGCTGCTGCCGCAGCTGCGGTAAAGCTTAGCCATGAAGGGGCGCATTTTCCAATGGGCTCTGAAAAATTTGATGCTTTTTTCAGGAAGCATCGGCATTTGCTTGCTGTGAGGAGGGTTTAGCGTGGTGCTTGCTTCAGGAAAGCTGTTGTTGTCAAAGGCAAGGCGGGAATGCTATGCTGTTGGCGCCTTTAACACTAACAACCTTGAGGCCACCAAGGCAATTGTTTCTGCCGCCATTGAGTTGTCTGCCCCAATATTCCTACAGATGTCAGGCGGCGCATTGAAATACGGCGGGTTTGAGCTTGCCGGGCTCGCCCTGGCTTTTGCAAAGAAGGTTCCTGTGCCTGTTGCCGTCCACCTTGACCATGGTCCCAGCGTGGAACTCGCCAGGGAATGCATCGGCTTTGGATTTTCGTCAGTGATGATTGACGGCTCCGCGCTCCCCTTTCGGCAGAATGCCGCTCTCACGAGGAAAGTCGTTGCGGCGGCAAAGGCCAGGAGGGTTTCTGTTGAGGCTGAATTGGGCCGGCTGAAAGGCGGGGAGGATGATGTCTTTTCAGCGAGGCACAGTTATACTGACCCGGCAGCGGCTGCCAAATTCGTTAAATTGACAAAAGTGGATTCCCTTGCCGTTGCCATCGGGTCTTCTCATGGCGCTTACAAGTTCAGGGGCATCCCAATGCTTGATTTGCAAAGGCTGAAGGAAATCGCCTCTGTTTTGGAAGTTCCGCTTGTTCTTCACGGGGCGTCTTCTGTTCCGCCTTCCCTTGTTGCGGCCGCCAACCGCTACGGTGCTGAAATCTCAGGCGCAAGGGGCGTTCCTGAATCCCAGATAAGAAAAGCAGTTAAGCTTGGCATATGCAAGGTTAACGAGGACACGGACTTGCGCCTTGCTTTCATTGCGGCAGTAAGGAAATTCCTGCACGGCAACCCATCAGCGTATGACCCCCGTGAAGTGCTCTCTCCTGCCGTTGAGGCCATGAAGGCGGTCGTCATGCGCAGGATTGAAGTCCTGGGAAGCGATGGTAAGGTGTGATTGGGTTGGCTTACGTTATCGGCCTTGATGTCGGCGGCACCAAGATTGAAGGGGTTCTTGCAAGAGCGGCTTATCATGGTTCAATTCCAAAAGTTGTGAGGAAAGTCAGGCTGCAAACTCATCCTTCTTCAAGGGAAAAAACCATTGGCAATATTGTTGATGCTGTCGCCTGGCTTTACAGTTACGGAAAAGAAAACGTTAATGGCTTCAGGCTTGGCGGCATTGGCATTGGCACTTCCGGTTTCCTGAGAAACGGGCGGATGGAGATGGTTCCCAATATTCCTGCGTTGAAGGGCGTCCAGCTTCGCAATGTTTTGCAGGAGCAGCTGCGGGAAAAAGGCATAAACTCCAGTTTGCACGTTGAGAATGACAGTATCTGCTTTGTCCTTGCAGAGTCAATGTGGGGTGCGGCGCGTGGCTTCAAAAGCGCCATTGGCGTGATTGTTGGTACGGGAATAGGCGGAGGCCTTGTCCTTGATGGAAGGGTCTATCGCGGCAGGAATGGCGGGGCTGGCCACATAGGCCATGTCACCATAGACCCTGCCGGGCCTAGGTGCGGGTGCGGGCAGTTTGGCCATTTTGAGTCCTGGTGTTCCGGGAAGCACATTGTGATGAGGTACATTGCTGCTGGCGGGAAGATGCGCGGCACTGGCCCCGCCGCAATTTTTGCAGCGGCTGAAGCGGGCAGGGACGCGGTTGCCGGAAGGGTGATGGTAGAAACTTATGAGAAGTTTGGCATTGCCATTGCCGGCTTAATCAACACGTTCAACCCGGAGGTAATCGTCCTTGGGGGAGGGGTGAGCAACCTTCCGCCTGCGTTTTACAAAAGGATTGCGGCTGCTGCCGGAAAGTACGCTTATCCCGCCCTTTTTCGCGGGGTTAAAATAATAAGAAACCGGCTTGGAGACGATGCCGGAGTGCTGGGAGCTGCATCACTCGCGCTTAATGGGTAGCTTCTCAGCATCTTTTATTTAAAAAAAGGCTCCTCCAGCTCGTATCCGTTCAGGAAGCCGGCTTCCCTCGTCGAAATCTCGTCGTTTTCAAGTTCCTCAACCTCGACAACCAGGAGTTCAAGGCTGTCCTTCCCAATGTCGGCATGCCATGGCTGGCTTTTCATTTCAATCACCTCCATATGGGCTTGGCATTGCGTTCATATAACCAATTGCGATGATTTCTTCATTGGGTTCATACCCCGCAGCTCTGCCGCGGTTGGGATTTTTCATTTGTGTAATGTTTTGCAATTGGTTGTATTTCTCTAGATTACTGCAACGCGGCTGCTTCCGCGAAGCTCAAAATTGAAAAACTCAACAAACTCCTCGGCCAGTCGCGGATAATTCTGGAAGAGTTTGTTTACCTCATAGCAGTAGCAGTGCGTGCAGACGTTCATGTTGTCCCCGCACAGTATGCACCTCGTCCCCTGATGCGCGTATGATGCAAACATCCTTCCTGTTTTCTTCACTGTAGGTACCAGCTGGGGCATTCTGTCTTCCAGCCAGTCCTTGACTTCTGATTCAAGGCAGGTGTAGCAGATCGGATTTGTTATAACGTCCCCGCACAGCAGGCATTCATGTTTGCTTGAATATGCTCCAGAGTGCATTTTACCCCCAATCTCCCCTCTCTCAGCCATATGGCAGTTATGTGGTGTAATGAAAACATTTTTATATAATTTGTGGTTATAATTTATAAAGAATATAAGTCTTTCATAAAAAATGAAAAACTTTAAATAAGAGCGCAGGTTTGCTTTTCCGAAGCGATTTTTCATAAACCGCTTTTTAGAGAATTTTGAATAACTGCCAATTTGTGACTCTTGTTCAAAGTTCTCTTAGATAACTTTGCCATGGAACATGGATAGTCAAAGTTGTCTTTACTTTAACTCGGGAATGGGTTCAAATGAAACGCAAGGTAATCCAGATTGCCGGCTCAACGCAGCTTGTTTCCCTGCCAAGGAAGTGGGCAAAGAAGCACAACCTTATGAGGGGCCAGGAGATTGATGTCGTGGAGGACGGCGAAAGGATTGTCGTGAGCGTTGACAGTTCGCCCCCATTTGAGGCAGCCGAGGTAAACGCCAGCAATCTGGGCGCCATGATCCCAAGATGCATTTCCGCTTTTTATAAGCGCGGCATTGATTCGCTGAAAGTCAATCACGATAATTCATCTGTTGTCGGCACTTTGCACAGCGCCCTTGCAAAGGATACCGTTGGATTTGAAATGTTGGAACAGGGCGAGAATTACTGCCTGATAAAGCATGTAGGTGGGGTTCCCAGTGAATTCGGCGCTGTTCTCAGGAGGATTTTTTTGCTTCTCAACACGATGAGTGACGAGTGCATCTCGGCATTCGAGAAGGAGAATTATGGCCTGTTAAAAAACCTGGCTTTTCTTGAGGAGGCAAACAACCGGTTTACAACAACCTGCATGAGGTACCTGAACAAGCTTGGCGCTCCGGAGGAATTCTGCAAGATAGGCCCATTATACCTGATAATCGAAAGCCTGGAGCAGCTGGGTGATCAATACAAATACATTTGCCAGCATTTCTCAAAGATTGAGAAGGAGCGGACAAAGCTCAGGAAGGACGTTCTTGAACTGTTCAAGCGAGCCAACCAGCTTGTTCCTCTTTATGCGGAGATTTTTTACAAGTTCGATCCTGGCAGGGTTGTCCTTATCAGGGAAACAAGGAATTCTGTTGTGGCAGATGCCCACACCCTGATTAAGAAGGAGCCGAATTATGCAGAGTTCTGGCTCGTCCATCATTCAATAGTCCTCGCGCAGCAGGTTTTTGGCATGGTTGATGCACTCCTGGTTCTGAAGCTTTGAATGCGTGCATTCCGCTGGTGTCCCCACCAGCGGGTTCGCACACCAGCTTCATTATAGCGACGGAGATTAATAATCGCGTGCCAATAGTAATAGCAAATCTCGTTAAAGTTGAGCATGCAATATGCCCTTTGCTATTAGGCAATAACAGCTAGGTATACGATTATTAATGTTATTGCCCATAATATCAGTTTTCCACCAATCTATGATTGGTGGATACATTGCGGAACCCAAATCGGCAGCAGCCGATTGCACATCCCGCATAAGCGGGATTGTGCCGCCGGTCTCTAACCAGCGGTGGTCGGTTTTCGATTGACTAACCGATACCCCGCCGCTTGCGGCGGTTGGGATTTTCATTTCTGTCCTTGATCATAACCCCTTTTAAATGGCAAACTTCTTAAAGGAAGCCATTTTACGTCCTGACGGAGACGGGAATTTGACTGTGATTTACCTTGTACGTCATGGCATCACTCAATCAGGCATTGATGGCAGGCACATTGGCCAAAAAGCTGATGAGGATCTTACAGACGAAGGAATGAGGCAGGCAAGGACGCTGGCGGATATGCTCCGGTTGCAGGGGATTGCGGCAATCTATTCATCACCGTTAAAAAGGGCTGTTTCAACAGCTAGGATTATCAGGGATGAAATGGTGAGGTATAACCCCAGTCTGCCACAGGTGTTCCAGGTAGATAGATTCACAGAGCTTGACATAGGCGTTTTCGAAGGCAGCACCGATTCTGAGATAGCCTCAAATTTTCCTGTTGTTCTGGAACAGCGGACTAAAGACAAGTGGGGATTCGGGATTCCACGCGACCCTCGGGATAATGGGCGCGGTGAGAGCTATAGTGATCTTGTTGCGAGGGTGAAGGGACCGGTTGATGACATAATCAGGCGGCATGCTTTTGATTCTGTGTGCATAGTTGGCCATCAGGGGGTTAACCGGGCAATATTGAAATGCCTGCTGGGAGACCAGTTCCCGAACGAAAGGGTCCCGTACATTCTCATTAGCCATGAGGGCTTCTACAGGGCAGAACAGGAGGGAGATGCATTCAGGATGACAAAGGTCACCCCTGGCTTGCAAACTACCAATGAAGAAAGATTTACCTTCTGAGCTTTTTATGAAAATCCTATACCTTCATGAACCTTTCGTACTGAGGGAGCTTATCCGATTCTACGGACGCTTCCATCCACGCGTTGAATAAGAACCTTGCTCCGGAAGCGGCTTTTCCCATGTCAAGATAGTCTATAGTCGCCAATCCGGATGCAGCCCACTTTCTGGTCTCTGCGATAAGTTCAGCGTATTTTGAATGTAACTCGCTTTCTGTCGAGCTTCTTGGAAGTCTTCCGTTTAGCATTCCCTGAATCTTGCTCAGGAAGCCTGCGGGTATGAAGCCGGTCATCCTTGCCGCTTCAGCCGCGCCTGATATGTAAACATCCCGTTCAAGTTCTCCTAGCTGTTTGTGTGCAATTCCTGCTTTTGTTGCCTTCCGTCTGAAAGAGTTCAGTGCTATTTCCAGTAGCATCTTCCTTTCTAAGTCAGACTCTTTCAGGTATTCTGTCATTCGCAAAACATAGAGTGCGTCCCTGACTGCTTCTTCCCTCTCTTCGGGGTTTTGAGGGGCAAATGCATATCTGGCAATGTCCCTTGTCCAGTGGGCGGTATTCCATCCAGAAGGTATGTCCAGTTCGTAAAGCGCTTGTGTCACTCCGCCTGGAATTCCAGGGTCGCCTTTGTAGAGCGTATTAAGCGTTTGAATATACTGTTCCACGGGTTGGTTTGGGTTTTCCATTTTCAACCTGACGTTTCTGAGCCCAAGGTCAATGGCCCACGCAGGTTTTTCGCTTATCAGGTCGGCAAGGGTCCTGCCTGCTTCTCTTACCGAGCTCTCTTGTTTAGCAGTCACTTTGTAATTCGTGAATTTTTTCAGGGCATCAATGCTGCCTTCAAACGCCCTGGTGACAAACTGCCTTATCATCTCTGGTTTCATCTGGTAGTTGCCAAACTCTTTCGCTGCTTCTTCTGATACCACCTGCCACCATGCCAGATTGTTGAGGACTGCCCACCTGAGCGACTGTTTTGCCTGCACGGCGGCTTCAGAACCATTTTTAGCCGCTTCACTCAGTTCTGGCAGGACGTGTATGATGTCTTTTCCCGGTATGCCTTCCATGAACAAGATTCCCCGGTCACCTATCTGCAAATGCCATCTCGTTTCAGGAACCTGCAGGTATTTCTGGCCGCTTGTGGGTTCTGTTTGCGCGCTGCGGTTTTTAAGCCATCCGCTAAGCAGGTGCACATGTCTTGCCTGTTGGTATGTTGGAAATGTCTTAATTGCGAGAAGATTGCCTGATGTGATGTATACACCGTCCCTTGCCTGTTCAGTGACAAAATTTATTCCCGGAGGCAATTTCTCCATGTCATTTTGCAGAACAGCCATTGCTGCTTCTATATTGCTTCTTGATTCGTTGTCATCCCTTCCGTAGCAGTTCCTTAGGCTTCCTACCACAAGCTGAAGCCGTGCTTCTACGCCAGATGCGAGGTGCGCAATTGCATCAAAAAGTTCCCTTTCAGCCAGTGTACCTACCATCATCAGTTTACCCCACATACACCCTGGCAGGGGAATTTCAGGGCGTTTTTAAATGTTGTCCAATCCTGCATAGCGGCGGACTTTAATAATCGTATAAAACTTGTAAAGTCCGCCGAATATGGGCACGGTTAACTACTACGGAAATTAATGTCCGTGCCTATAAATTCACCATAGTGAACCTTTTTATTTAAATGCTTTGTGGATTGGTCCTGTCCAGACTGGACCCAAGGGAAGAAAAAGAAAGCTGGCGCTTGCCTGTTACGCAAGCCCGCACTCCTTCCTCAGCAGCTCTGCCTTGTCAGTGCTTTCCCAGGTGAAGTCCTGGTCGTTCCTGCCAAAATGGCCGTATGCCGCCGCCTTTTGGTATATTGCCCTTCTCAGTTGGAGAGTGTCAATAATCCATCTTGGCGTTAGCTTGAAGTGCTTCCTGACCGCGGCAACAATCTTTTCCTCGTCAACCTTGGCTGTTCCAAGGCAGTCCACATTGATTGATGTTGGCTCGGCAATTCCTATGCAGTAGGAAAGCTGAACCTCGCATTTATCGGCAAGGCCGGCTGCAACGATGTTTTTTGCAACCCATCTGGCAGCGTAGGCTCCTGACCTATCAACCTTTGTGGGGTCTTTTCCCGAGAATGCCCCTCCGCCGTGCCTGCCAACACCTCCATAAGTGTCAACGATTATCTTCCTTCCTGTGACTCCAGTGTCGCCTTCTGGGCCGCCAATGACAAACTTGCCTGTGGCGTTTATGTGCACCTTGGTGTTGACATCAAAGTATTTTCCGCATACTGGCTTTATTACCTTCTCGAGTATTTCCTGCTTCAGCCAGTCTTCCTGCGCGTCATCTGTGTGCTGGGCGGCTATCACGATTGCGCTTGCCCTTTTCGGCACGCCATCGTGGTATTCTATGCTGACCTGGCTTTTGCCGTCAGGCCCTATGTGGTCTATCAGGCCTGTTTTCCTGACTTCGGCAAGCCTCCGTGTTAGCTTGTGCGCGAGCATTATCGGCAATGGCATCAGTTCAGGCGTTTCATTTGTGGCAAAGCCGTACATCATTCCCTGGTCTCCGGCTCCTTCCTTGTTGACGCCCTGGGCTATGTCTGGGCTTTGGCCGTGTATCGATACCCATACGCCAGCATCCTCGCAGTCTATCCCGAACCTTGGGTCTGTGTAGCCTATTTCGCGAAGTTTTCTTCGCGCTATTCCCTGCACGTCGGCAAAGCCGTGAGTTGTTACTTCACCTGCAACCATTATCGAGCCTGTGGTTGTCATGCATTCGACAGCTACCCTTGAGTAAGGATCTTGCGCCAGTAAACAGTCAAGTATGGCGTCGCTGATTTGGTCGCAAATCTTGTCCGGATGCCCTTCGGTAACACTTTCAGATGTGACATAATTTATTTTTGCCATTTTTCAAACACACCTCCTACTTTGCCTTTGAAAGCGGTGCCCTTATTCCCTTTTATAAATTGTCCTGACAATATTATTCCAAAAAGAATAAAGGGCTATCTTAATTTGTCATTGACTATCCTGTGCGCATGCTTTGCCAGCATCCTGAATCCTCTCAGGGCAGGCACGAGATAAAGTACAGAGAGGAATGCCCCAACAAGCACTACAAAGATGTCAAGCGTTATTCTTGCGTTGTAATTGCACTGGAGGGTCAGCGGGGAGGTGCAGGTGAGCAGAAGCCCTGCTTCATCGGCCAGTATTCCCAGCCCAACGCCGAAGAGGACGGCCGCGATAATCCTGGGTCCCTGGCGGTTCGTTATCAGCGCAGTCCAGTTTGAGATGATGAGGAGTGCTATCCCATAATAGAAATGGTGAATGTGGTACTTGCCTATGACAAGATTGACTGACGGGAAGACGTAAGCTGTTATCCTTGTCACTGCAAATGCCGTGAGGAAAGAGAGGAACATGATGAAAGGAGTCACCAGTCCACGGCGCGCTATGTCTCTGTACGTCAAACTGGCAAGGTCCTTTGTGAATTCAACCAAAAACTGCATGCCCCGCTTTCGGCACCACGCAGCTTATAAAGATTGACATAACCAGAGCAGCTTCGGGTTAACTTTATAAATGACCTTGGCGTGAGGAGAGGCATGGCCCTTATTGACCAGTTGCTTGCTGTTAGGATTGCGTTTGTTCTTGGGATTGTCAATATTGTTGGACTTATGCTTGTTCTTTTCAGTTGTAGGTGCATCCTTGGCTGGCGGCCTCAGGTTCTTCAGCGCCAGAAGTGGTTCATGGTATTCTACCGCAATCATTGCTGGTACTGGCGGTTGTTCCTGCTTTCCGTTTTCCTTCACGCCATGTTGGCTTTTGTTGGATTTGGCAACCCATTCTAGGCTGCCCTTGCCGTAATCTTTACGGTGCCTGCCGCAAAAACCACTGGACATTTCCGGAAGAATTGCGTATTGGCTTTGCAGCGCCTGCAGCGCCCGGATTCCGCCCCTCCAACTTTTTTGGGGGCACTGGCACTGGACATGTGCCCGGCTGCGGTATTTAAGCAAGTTATGATGCCAATGTCCATATGAAGAAACCAAAATTCATCCTTGTCAACAACAGCATCCTTGACTTTGACGTCTACAAGGAGGATTTCCAGAGGCTTGCCTGCACTTTCAAGCCGGAGATATTTGAAATAGCCGGAAAATACAACTTTGAGCTCATGAAGCTGAACAGCCGTTCAGAATTCAACAATTGGGTCATCTTCTACAACTTGGAGCTTGACATGGAATTGGTTGTGGTTGTGAGAAAGCGGAACAAGCCGGGGTTTGTGTGAGGAATGGGAAAGGCAGGAAGCCATTTTGTGAAACAATGGGAAATTTCCTTTGCAGAACTTGAGGACACTGTTGGAAAGCTGTTTAAGGTAACCAGACGGCTGCCTGCAATGGACGTAGCAGGAACCAAGACGTTCAGGTCAAAAGGAGAGACAATGCAGCAGTTTAACGAGTGGCTAAGGTAGTGAGGTTTTCAGTGATTTTGCCTTCAAGAAGCTCAATCAGTTCAGGTTGGTTGTAATGGTAAGCATCTGGAATATCCAACGAGAGGATGCGTTTTCGCATATACATCCTGGGAAACCTCTTGGAAAGCTCATGCAGTTGCTTTTTTTCCATGACAACCACAGCATCAGCCCATTGCAGCTGTTTTTCAGTTACTGGCCTTTCATTGTAAAGCCCTGCAGATTTGGTTTCAAACCGGTCTCTGAACAGCTCTTCCGCAGTCTTGCTGCGGTTCTGGTTGCAGATAAACCGTATTTTCATCAAGCCGGTAACTTGTAGGTTTACCATATAAACTTTGTTGAAACGTGGCCTGCAAGGAAGACTTTCGGAGGGGTTGTGAGAAAGCTGAACAAGCAAATCGAAGACTTTGAATAAAACCGATAAGTTCATGTTTACGGTGATGTCTCGGGTGGTTCTTGACTGCCTGATGAATCTGGTGTGCGAACCGATGATGATGACCAGGCGGAATGCATGCATCCAAAACACTTTTAAAATCTGGCGGTTTCGTTTTTTGTAATGGTTGAAATCAGCAACGACGTGGCAGCCAAGCTGGACAAGTACTGGGCAATGACGGAAAAAGCCCTCACGCTGGCAAAAATAGCCGCTGCAGACAAAAACAGCAGAGAATACAAGTCGGCAACGGACTTCCTTGCCATGGCAAAAAACTATCTTGGCGACTCAAGGCATTTTGCCGGGAAAGGCGATCTTTTGACAGCCCTCGCCGCAGCCAGCTACGCTCACGCATGGCTCGATGCCGGGGCAAGGATTGGATTGTTTGCGGTTGACAACAGCAGCAATTTGTTCACTGTGGATTGATTCTCGGATACGTCCCCTCCTTCATGAATACGGCTTCCGGCTTTGCAGCAAGCCCTTTCTCGTCCTTGAGCATTTTTTCAGAATTTTCTGCTGCCTTCCCGTAAGCTACCAGTTCGTCTTTCAGGGTCATTATTGCAATGGTGTCGCCTTTTTTGATTCCTGATTCAAGCTTGGCAATCCCTGGCATGTGCAAGGGAGCCCCATGGCAGATGCTTTCAACAGCTCCGTCGCTTATCCAGATTTTCGGCATGTGGGAAACGGCCCTTTCCACAGGCCGGATAATTTGTCGTATGTACTTGTCGTTGCCTTCGTTTTTGTAGTAATGGTAGGCATCAGACAGGTCCTGCAGGGTTGCCAGCGTTCCGTCGTTCTCGCTGAACGGGCCTGCCTTTGTCCTCCTGAGCTCCACCATGTGCGCCCCGCCAACCTTCAGGCCGATGTCTGACACCAGTTTCCGTATGTATGTTCCCGCCTGAGTTCCGGCCTTGAAAAGCACGTCCTGTCCGTCAATTTCAAGGATTTCGAAGTAGTACACTGTTCTTTCCCGCAGCTGCCGCTTTACCGAGCTTCTGACAGGCGGGAGTTGCTTTATCTTGCCTGTGAACTCGGCGCAAACCTCACGAAGTGTTTTCTCGCCAACCTCCTTGTGCAGGTGCATGAGGCAGATGTATTCCTTCCCTGCGGTTAGCAGCAGCTGCACTATCCTTGTGGCTCGTCCGATTGCAACGGGCAAAACCCCGACAACATTTGGGTCGAGCGTTCCGGAATGCCCGCATTTTTTCACCTTCAGGATGTCCCGAGCATATGAGGTCACTTGGTGTGATGTTGGCCCTGCCGGCTTGTCAAGGTTGACTATGCCGCAGCCGGCGAGTTCCTCCGTTGGCCTGTCTTCAGGCCTGCAGCCGTGCTCGGCAGAGGTTGCAGCGTCTTTTCTCTTTATGAGGATTTCCCTTTTTACTTTTTCAAATGGCAGCAGGCTCTCCATTGTTGCAGGAGGGTAAGTGAGCTATTAAAGAACTTTGCTATCCCTACGTGCTTATGTTGTATCTTCCCTTGCCGTGGCCAGAATAGCGCCTGTTGTGCTGGCTTTCTCCCGAACTGTGGTGGTATGGCCTTCTTTCGCTGCTGCCCTGAGTCCCGCTGCTACCATACCTCGGTGGGGCCTCGCCATACCCGCTTCTGTGGGGGCGTGATTCGCCATAGCCCCTCCCGTAGCCTCCCTGATGCGGCTTTCCCCTTCCGGAATCGTGCCTTGCCTGGGTGAGTCGTTCAAACCTTACTTTCTCGTATTGTGGCTCTTCCACCTTGGTTATCTCAAGTGTTCTGTCCCTGAGCACGCTGTTGAAGTTTTCGTAGTCCCTCTCCGTCAGCAGGGTTATGGCTTCTCCCTCATTTCCGGCCCTCGCGGTCCTGCCTATCCTGTGCACGTATGCCTCTGATGATTTTGGCACGTCGTAATTGTAAACGCGGGTGACGTCTTTTATGTCCAGTCCCCTTGCTGCAACGTCCGTTGCAGCAAGCGCGTTTATGTGCCCCCTCCTGAGCGACTCAAGGGCATACAGCCGCTTGTTCTGAGAGAGGCCGCCGTGTATTGCCATTGCGTTCACGCCCTGGATTTTGAGGTTTCTGGCAACTACGTCCACTTCCCTCCTGGTGGCGCAGAAGATGAGCGCCAGCCCTTGAGTGCTCTTTTTCAGGAGGTGCACCAGCAGCGAGAACTTGTCATAAGGTCTGATGTCGTAGTAGACCTGCTTCAGAAGGCTCTTGTCTACGTATATGTCGCCCTTGACTGTCATAGGCGAGCGGAGGTGCCTCTTGGCTATCTCGTGTATTTCTGAGGAGAAGGTTGCGCTGAAGAGCAGCGTTTGCCTCTCTTTGGGCACGTGGCTTATTATTCTCTCCACGTCATCTATGAAGCCCATCTCAAGCATCTTGTCTGCCTCGTCCAGCACCAGGAACCTGACGTTCTGGAAATGGATGGTCCGCCTTTCGATGTGGTCAAGTATCCTGCCTGGCGTCCCAATGACTATGTCTGCTGTCCTTATGGCTTTTATCTGCGGCTCTATGCCAACGCCGCCGTAAACGCTGGTGCTCCTTGCCCCTGTGTTCCTGGCGAACTGGTTCATTGCTTCGGTTACCTGAACGCAGAGCTCCCTGGTGGGTGTAAGTATGAGCGCCTGCAGCCCTTTTCCAGGCACTATTCTTTCAAGGATTGGAAGGCCGAACGCTGCCGTCTTGCCTGAGCCGGTGCTTGACTGGCCCATGACGTCCTTTCCCTTCATTATCTCTGGTATGCATTTTTCCTGGATGGGCATTGTATCTTCATATCCCATTCCCTTTACCGCCTTTAGCAGCGCAGGGTTCAAATTTAACTCTTCAAATTTCATTTTCCTTTCCATCTCCATTTAAATAAGTGAGAACAAAGCGTGATGAGCCGGCTTTTGCATTGTTCTCCGCCGCTTCTGGGCCCGCCGGAAAGCCTTTTTTATATGCGTTAAAACCGTGAAAACACGCACCTATTTAAATAGGTATTGCTGTTCTGGCCGTCGCGCTGGCAATCACCTTTTTAATCATGCAATGATTCCCTGCACTATTATGAATCATCTTCCTGTTGTTCGCAACAAGAGGCTGGGCAGGTATTCCACTCTAGAGGAGCTTGCCGGCCAGGCCAGGCTGCTCTGTCCCATGGCAAACGTTGTTTTCGTCAGAGATGGCGGATCTTACCTTGGCCTGCCGGTGATACCTGAAAAAGGCAGGCAGGATTATCCACATCTCTCAGTGACTCTTTACGGAGAGCGCCCTTTGCCTTTTACCGATGAGCAGTTTCAGGCGCTCATTGGCATTGGCGATGTCTTCAGCAAATTTTCGGTTGAGTATGAGAACAGGTTGGGACAGGGTTCTGTGGTCATGGAGTACAATGACGGGTGGTTTTTCCTTAAGGGGTTCAAAGTAAGGAAAGGCAGTGGGGAGAAATATATCATTCACCAAAAGCTTACAGCGGATGTCGTGCGGCTTTTCATGGAGTCGGATGGAGTGAGCGGAATAACATCCCTGGACATTAGTGCCAGATTTTTTTTTGACTGCTACGCATCTCTTAAAGTGGTTGATGAGGACAGGAAAAAATTTGAGCTGGAATATCGCCATGCGTTTTACTTCACCTCCCGTTCAGCAGACGAGCAGGAACATGAGCTGCAAGGAGCCATCAGGCGTGCCGATGAATTTCTGGTCAGGATTGGAGTGTCCCTTTCCGGGTTTGACTTCAGGGTGAGGAGCACATATCCCTGATTTGTGTTGCAGGGGGCAACCAGGATATAGTGAACTGCGCGGGTTATGTGACAGACGAGGCGCAGTTCACTATCAGACAACTGCGTACAAGACATGACATAAGCTACGCAGTTGTCTATATATTCCGGTTCTTGCGCATTTTCCTGGCATGTCAATCACGTTGTGCATGATAGTCCGGGATGAGGCAGAATGGATTGGGAATGCAATCTCTTCTGTGAAGGGTCTTGCCCGCCAGATTGAGGTTGTTGACACCGGCTCAAGGGATGGCACGGCTGAGCTCGCTGCAAGGCTTGGGGCCGAGGTTTACAGCTTTGAGTTGAACGATGACACCTCTGCCGCAAGGAACGAGGGCCTTAAGCGCGCGGCTGGCGACTGGATTTTGGTTCTTGATGCAGATGAGGCAATCTCAGGCAGCGATTTTGGCAGAATCAGGGAGCTTGTTAAGGATGAGAAGTTTGCCGGTTACGCGCTGGTTCAGCGCAATTACGCCAATGACACTTATCGCGAGGACTTTGTATGGTGCCTGGATGATGATTGCCCGGAAAGTCATGGCTTCCGGGGCACGCCAGGGCGCATTACAACCTTGGCGTTGCATTGGAGAAGATCGGCTGCGTGGAAGAGGCGGCTGAAGCTTATGAGACGTCAGCCAGCATGGGCTACTTCAGGAAGGATGAGGCGCTCAGGAGGGCGGCATTCCTGAAGGGCAGAATTTAGCTGCTGTTCTTCATCATGTCCAGTACCAGCGTGCTCCAGCCAAACTGCTTTGCGCCCAGCCCATCGCCTGTTATGGGGTTGTAGTATTCCCTGAAGCCGCTCTTTTTGATGACGGCGATTGTCTTTTGCAGCAGCTCTTCCGCGACAGTTTTGAAGCCGTATGCCCGCAGACCCCGGTGGACCATCCAGTTTATGTTAATCCAAGTGGGGCCGCGCCAGTAGCCTCTCGCGGAGAATTTTTTTTCGCTTATGGCTACGGTTGGTATGGGATAGTTTGTCCAGAACTCGTTTGCGTTCAGCAGATGCTCTTCAACCAGCTTTTTCGCTTCCGGCTTTGTTATGGCTCCTGCGAACATGGGCGCGAACAGGGAGTTTGTTTTGTATGCAATGACTTTTCCTTTTCTCGTTAAGCTGTGGTACAGGCCGTCTTTTTGCCTGAATCGCTTTCTCATGGCGGCTAGGACGCAAGCTTTTTTGGCAGAGTAGTTCCTGCTAAGCTGCGTGTTGCCGAGGATTCCTGCAATCTTTGCCATGCAGCCGATTGAATCCGCATAGAACGCTGTTGCCTTGACGCTTATGATTGCAGCGCGTTGCGGCATCAGGGGCACGTAAGTCGTCAGCCATCTCAGGTACGTCATGTGGGTTGGTATTGTAAGTTCATCATCCCACAGGATTGAGTTGTCTTCGCCGCTTTCGTTGGAATCAACCACCTTCAGCACGTTGCCTGTTTCCCTTTTGCATTCCAGCCAGGCATGGTATTTCTGGAGCTTTGGGAAAATCTCCGAGAGGAATTTCCTGTTGCGGCTTTTTTCGTATACGTCAAGCGCTGCCCTTGCTATTATTGGCGGCTGGGTTATCCTGCTGGTGTATGGCAGCATTGCTGCAAACAGGGTGTATTTGCTTTCGTGGGGCACCATCCCGTCCCTGTGCTGGGACGCCATCAGGCTTCTCAGTTCAGCCTCTGCTGCCTGCATGTCGAAATGTCTCAGGACAATTGCGTGGAAGCAGCTATCCCAGAGCCACTGGTGCTTGTATTCGTACGGGCTTGGTATGGTGAATGTGTACCCGCACACTGTTCTCCTGTTTGTCAGGAGAAGCTTTCTGGCTGCTTTTGCCATCGCCTCTTTTTCGCCCGGCCGGTTCATCACGCTGGCTTAACGTGGCTGCCGGTAATAAACTTTTCCCCTTAGAACGAGTGTGTTTCCCAGTCACTCTTTTGCCGAAGGTTGGGCATTTCCTGTTTTGTCTTGCCCTGCAGGTTCAGGAAGTGTCTTATCAGCATTCTTCTTTTCCTTCTTCGCCTGCTTTTCTTTTTCCTTGGTCATCCTTGCGTTCTGCTTCTTCTGGGGGATGCTTGGCAGTTCTGCTGTCACCGTTCCTTTGTCATCCTTCTTTGCAAGGATGGTTATCTTGTGCAGCGGCCTCTTGATGCCATGTTCCCAGATTTTCAGGTTGAGATGGGTTCCCAGCTTCACCTTTTCCTCAGCCACGTTCATGTGCCTTGCAAGCTGTGTTTTTAGTGCGGAGATTGCCTTCTTGGCCCTTCTGTAAAGCGGGGTCTTCATCAGTTCCTTCCTGATGTTTAGTGTAATAGTGCGCTCGATTGTTGCCATTTTAAGTCACGCCTTGAGTTTCTGCCTTCTCCAGTGCCTCTTCACGGCAGTGTGCCTGCCGGGATGTATCCTCCTGCCCTTGCCGTAAATTTTTGGCACAGTCCAGAATGGCGCCCATTTTGTCTGATTGCCTTTCTTGACCAGTCGTTGTTTCCTGCTCGGATGCTTGTGTCTTGACATTTGTTTTACTTCCTTATTATCGTGATGCCGTTCTTCTGTTCCCTTGCCGAGATGGCCTTTAGGGCTGCTACGAGTTGCTCTTCTCCGAGCATGCCCCGCTGCCTGCCCATTCTGACGGCCTGTGCTATCGTGATTATGAGGTGCGCAGCGCTTTCCGGATGAGCGAACTTTACCGCGCAATACCGCTGCAGGGCTTCCTTGGTCATCCTTGCTTTTATGGCGTCCTCGAGCGCGGCGAACTGCCGTGCCCCTTCATGGGGCCTTTCCAGCTCCTGCCCATGGATTTGCCTGGAGTATGCCTGCCTGAGCTGTTCCGCCCGTTTTCTCCGCAGTTCCTCAAGCTCATCCATTTTTGGCTTATCCGTTTCAGGCCTGCCTCTTCCCATCGCCTGCTGCCTTTATTGCGGCAGCAAAGAGGGCAGATGCCTTGTCTGTGATTACCCTGCCTTTGTGAACGCCCTTGACTGCCTGCTTTACGAGGCCTGCTTTTTCAAGCTGCTGGAGCGCTTTCCTAAGGATGTTTCCCGAACCCTTTGCGAACCTTTCTGACTTGAAGCCGCGGCTGTGCTTTCCGCCAAACTTTGTCCTGAGCTTCTGGGTTCCAACCGGACCGAGTTTTGCCACGCTTCTAAGGACAGCGGCAGCCCTTAAATGCCACCAGTCGCTTTGTGCCGGAGGCCTTTCCTTGTGGATCCCGGTCTTTGCGAATGCTGCCCATTCAGGCGGCTTTATCTGAGGCACGCTCTTGAGCGCTTTTGCAAGGTTCTGTATGAGCATGTTCGGGTCAACCGCGAGCGGGTTGAGTTCTGCCTCAGTTTTCGCGGCACTTGAATCCGATTGGTGCGTGTCCGCCCCAGCAACTGTCTCCACATGTTTGGTTGTTGTCATTTTTTTTGCCAAATGAGCGGAAAGGCACCTCATTTAAAAAGATTGCGCTTGACAAAAATGTGTTCAGTATGGTTTCATCAGGAGGAGCCCGTTTATCCTCTTGAACCGGTTGACGTTTTTGGTGATCAGCTCAGCCTTCAGATGCAAGGCGGTTGCCGCTATTACAGCATCCGGAATTGTCAGCTTGTGCTCCCTTTTCAGGTCTGCTGCCAAGCTTATTATGGCCTCGTCAATGTCTGCTTTCCTCCCTATTGAAAGCAGGGCGGCTGTGGAGCTTCTTATGCCGCTGTCAGAGCACGGCCCGGCAGATAGCAGTTCAATCCTGGTCAGCGCTGAATAATGGAATGTCCCTTCCGGGAGCTGCTCAAAAAACTCCCTGGCGTGCGGCTCGCCCATCAGGTAGTCAGCGAACACGTCTGCATCAATGAGCAGTCCCCTTGTCATTCAGGACCTCCTTCCTGCCGGGCTATGAGGCCTTTCAGCCGTTTTTCCGCTTCTCCCTTGAGTATCTTGTCAACCAGCCAGGGTGCTTTCACGTGCGGGCGTTTCCATATGCCAAAGCATTTCGCCATAAGGCTCTTGTCTACCTTCCTGAGCGTTATCGCGCCTTCCTCCCTTGTGAACAGGATTACATCCCCTTCCCGGATGTCACAGGTCTCCCTTATCTCCCTTGGCACTGTTACCTGATAGTTCCGTGTCACCCTTGAAACAGCCATTTTTTTCATTCCTCCACTCGTTATCAGTTTGTCGTCGGAAACTCCTGTTGTTATGGCCGCAGCCGCCTTTTTTAAAGGCAAAATTACTAGAAAAAATTAGTAAAAACTACTATAAATACCTTTCGTTCATTCAGCGATCCTTTCTTGCGAGTAGCTGGGATGCGGGGAGGCGGATTCGAACCGCCGAAGGCACTAAGCCAGCAGGTCCTAGGCCTGCCCCGGTTGGCCGCTGCGGCATCCCCGCGATTTTTCCGTCGGAAAAATTGTGTGCCTTGTCATCAGGCTGCCGCAACTATTCCTGGCAGACATGTCTTTCAGGCCTGCTGGCATGTAAGGTCTCCCCTATTATAAAAACATTGCCCTGGCCAGGCAGCATTCCCGGCATCACGATTTTTTTACTAGGGTTTTCATGGCCCTTACAAATACCCATTCCTATATACGTTTTTGGCTATTTTTCGTCGGACTTATATGTTCCAGTTCCGAAAACTTTATAAAGTAGCTGCAATACTACTGGCGACAGGAAGCTTGATTGCTGGCGCGCAGTATTGCGGAGTATGCGATGCTGACTTTTGCCGGAAAGCAGGCGAAACCCGGAAAACAGGTGGACAGGAAGGCCCTGAACGGTCTTGAAGGCAATCATTGTTTGTCACAGCAAACAAAACCTTTATATACCCCCTGCAATTTTGGGTTTGGAACGGCAGCAAATGCTGACGAGCAAAAGAGTTATGATGAAGGAAATCACAACATGGAGGTGTTGAGAGTGAAGTTACGCAAGACAATCAGTAAGATGTTAGCTTTAGGCACAGGCGCAGTCATGGTTGGTGCCACTATATTAAGTGCAACAGCCGCTGCCAACCTCAATGAATACCCCTCTCCTTTCGTAAAGGATGGAAAGTTCAACGCCATTCTCGTAGTTGGCGACAATGCAGCATCATCCGATGTCATAGGTTCTGTTGACATCGCAACAAGCCTGCAGTATGCCTCAAAGGTCAAGAAGACCGTCCAGTCGACAGGCGGTGGGCAGGTTTCAATAAGCGGCGCTGATGCATGGAGAGTGCAGCTTGGCGCAAAAAAGCTTGAGTTCTCTGAAACAAGGGATGCCGGAGCTGCAAGCGTGCAGCAGGAAAACATCCGCAACGTAACAACCTTCATCAGTGATGAGGAGTTGCCATCGCTGCTTGCTGATGGGATTTTCTCAAACACGCAGGGCGACTATGACTACAGGCAATACATCTACTTTGACGGCAACCCTCCAAAGGGAGACCCTGGCCCAATGCTCTCGGTCGTTTATGCAGAGGACCCTGACACAAGCAAGGCAGCCGACTATGTATATATAGACGGCTCAAGCGGCAACGTGATTGCAAGGTATGCGCTTGAGTTTACCGAAAGTGCAAAGTCAGACATTACTGACAGCGCAGGTGCAATCGCAACAGCAGGCACCTACCTCTGGAATTTTGAGGGCAAGAACATAAAGATGCTCGGCAAGGACTGGTCCATCGTCAAGGCAAGGACGGATTCGGCAACAACACACAACGAAACTGACTTTACCCTTATGGGCGGTGCGGTCAAGGATGTCCTGAGCGAGAGCGACACCAAGACATACACGATTGGTGGCAAGGACTATGAGGTCACGCTTGACTTCGTTGGCTCCACAAGCGCCAAGCTGACAATAAACGGCGAGGTAACCGACTCCTTGTCTGAGGGTTCAACCCAGACTCTGAAGGACGGCACACTGATAGGCGTGAGGGACATCATCTCTCAGGAATTCGCCGGCGGCGTCCGCAAAACAGAGTTCTACCTCGGCGCTGACAAGGTCAGGTTGAGGGACACCCAATCAGTTACCACGACATTTGGTGGTGAACAAACCCTCGAGGTTGGTACAGAAACAATAACCGGCACAAAAGTGGTAGTAACCGGCACTGCAACCACCAACTCGTACACCCTGTCCAGCATACAGATAAATGTTACGGCAAACGAGGATGAGTACATCCCTGCTGGTGGAAAGCTCAGCAAGCAGCTTAGAAGGCCACAGGCGTTGCTTAACTCTTGGGACATTGAGTACACTGGCTTGGAGCCAACGTCAACGGAGAAGATAAAGCTGACTCCGTCGGGTTCAACGCAGTACTATCTGGAGTTCGCAGATGGCGCTGGCAAAAATGTCAAGATACCACTGGCATACACCTCTGGCAGCACCCAGCTGAAATTTGGTGACAGCGATGACGACACTGTAATACTTGAAAACCAGACTATAACAAAGAATGACTACTTTGTCGTTACCGACAGTACCCAAAAGCAGGGCGAGCGCAGGACTTACGGCCTGAGGTACATCAGTGCTTTGGCATCCACCGAGTCAAGCCCAAAGGTAGAATTTCAGGACTTGGCCACGGGCAACAAGGTTGAGGTTGAGTGGAAAAACACCGGTACGTTCCCTGGCGGTACCGCTGGTGGCACGCTTAAGTTTGGCGGAGGAACCTTCAAGGTGTGGAACAACACTGCTGACACAAGCAGCAATTTCCCGTTGAATATAGACTTGGATGGCGACGGCACTCTTGAAGGTGCAGGAACAAACCAAACTGCCCCAGACCTGCGTAATGTTGTCAACATTACCACAAAGGGCGGCGCTCAGATATTGATGACGTACTATCCGCTGAACGCTACAAGCAACGTGACAAATACAGTCACTGACACCTCTTCCGTCATAACACCATACATCCAATTATCGGTGCAGACGGTGGATGCAGACGACTATGACAACATAGCGCCTTTGGAGACTGGCTTTAACTTGTCTGCAGCAAGTGGCAAGGTTGACATCGCAGAGGATACGACTAATGTCAACGTGAAATACGTCACGCCGAGCATTGACACCAACCTCAGGCAGAGGTACACCAGCCTGGGCGCGTTTGTGAACTGGAAGACAGTCAGCAACGACCCGGACTCGTTGGAGATTGACTACCCAGTCAATGGCCAGCGCCTGCCGATAGTGACTGTCACAGCACCCGGTGCTGAGGTAAAAACAATCGCTGCAAGCGAGGCCGGTCAGATAACCTACTACGAGACAACTCCGATTGCAGTTGGGACTGCCGTGCTGGCTGAAGAGGCCGGTGACGTCAAATCCAGGAACGCAATCGTTGTCGGTGGGCCATGTGCGAACAACGCAGCCGCTGCGCTGATGGGCAGGACGCCTGATAACTGCGCAGAGGGCTTTGAGGACGGCAAGGCAATGATAAAGCTGATTGAAAACGGCAACAACGTTGCCCTGCTCGTTGCTGGCGCAAGCGCAATGGACACCAGGCGTGGTGCAAGGGTAATTGCTGACTATGCCACTTGGCAGGAGAAAGGCACCTTGAAGGGCACGGAGGTTGTGGTTGCGGGTACAACGTGGAATGACATAACAGTCGCCCCACCCCCGGCTCCGAAGCCGGTAGAAGCAGCTCCTGAGCCAGCCCCAGATGCCGCAACCGCGGCAGGTGACGGTGCAGCAGCAGGCGCAACTGCGTAAAGGCGTTTAAGCGCCTTTTCTTTATTTTTTTTATATTTTCCTTTTTTCTTTTTTATGCTTTTTCGCTATGATGCGCAGCCATACCCGCAGCAATCCACTTAAGATTTTATTTTTGCTTTTCCTGCTGGCCTTTGCCGCCAGGGCTTTTTTCCCTGACTTGTCATACTTCTTTTGGGATGAGTCTGTTTATCTGCTTCACGGGAAGCTTTTTGCAGGCCAGGAAGTCGGCTATTCTGAGACGTTTCTCAGGCCGCCGCTGCTTCCGTTGTTGCTTTCGCCATTTGCTGGACTGGTATCTTACGAGCTGCTTGCCCGGCTTTTTGTGGCGTTTCTCAATTCGTTCGTTGTTCTTCCGGTTTTCTTCCTCACGGCAGCTGTTTTCGGCAGGTCGGCAGCGCTTATTGCTGCGGCATTGGCTGCTCTTTTGCCAGTCCACGTCCTGAACAGCCGCTGGATTCTTACGGACTCATTGGGATCTTTGCTGGCTTTTTCGTCTGTTGTTGCTTTTGTTTTTGGCCTTCGGCGGCGTGCGGCAATCTTTTTTTTCGCTGCAGGAGGCATTTTGGCCGGCCTGGCTGTCCTGATGAAGTTCACCAACTTCCTGCTTGCAGTTCTGCTTTTGCCATTGCTTTTTGCTGCAATTAAACGGAAGCTATTCTCTGCCGTTGCTGCCGGCCTGGCGTTTTTTGCCGCAGCTGTCACGCCTTTTCTGCTGTATTCCCGATCCAGTTTCGGGGGCTTTTTCTACATTTTTGGCAGGGCATTTCACGTTGTTGTTGAGCGCAGCGGAGGCGGCTTGGTTTTTTTCCTTTATCTTGCGCTTGACAGCCTGGGGATGCTGATTGTATTCCTTGCATTGGGTGCTTTTTCCGTTTTTCGCCTAAAGCAGCGTGGCATCGCATTTTACCTGCTGTGCTGCCTTGTTGTGACTGCTTCCTATTCCTTTTTCATAGTGGGCAGGGGTGTTTCAAAGCCGGTTGGATTGGAATGGGAGGCCTCCAGGTTTTTGCTGTTGTTCCTGCTGTTCGCGCTGCCGTTTATCGGCAATGGCATCTGGCGTTTCACTGGCCTGCTGCTTTCTGCTTCAAGGTTAAGCAAATTTTCATTTGATCCCAACATTAATAGCCGGATACCCTGCCGCTTGCGGCGGTTGGGATTTTCATTTTCTGCGGTTGCGGCTTTGGTTACCCTCATCTCGTTGTTGATGCAGGCTCAACTGGCCCGTTCTTACGCCCCCGCGATAGGCTTTGAGGATGGCTTGCGCCAGGTAACGCTGGACATGGGCGTTTACCTTCGCGGTAGCAGTGTTGGGGAACTGGGCTGTCTTGGTAACTGCCCTCCGGTCGCTTATTATTCCGGGAAAAGGTTGAGGATGTATTACAGCACAGATGATTTGGCTGCAGCGAATCACAGTAGCATCGTTGTTTTTGACATCGGCCATGTTCCGTCAGGTTATGCCTTTGTCAGGCGGTTTTGCAGTGGCAGCCGCTGCGCTTACCTTCTTGCCCGTTTGCAATAACCTTTTTATACGTGCTTATAGCGTCGGTTGCCATGAGGCCGCGTTATGCTGTTCTGGCGGTTATTGTTTTGCTTGCTGCCGCTTTGGCCTTTCTTCAGCCAATATTTTCAGGCATCCACAATTGGGGCATTTATGACTGGGACCAGCATTTTTTTTACCACGGCGCCCCAAGGGTTTCGCTGTTGTCGTTTGGCCAGTTTCCGCTTTGGACGCCTTACCACTGCGGGGGCAACGTGCTTCTTGCCAATCCTCAGAGTCCATTCCTTTCGCCTTTTTTCATCCCGGTGCTGCTGTTCGGCTCTGTGGTGGGGCTTAAGGTGGAGGTGCTGCTTTACTTTTCCTTGGGTCTGCTTGGGATGTTTATGGCAGCGAGGCGCCTTGGCTGCGGTCGCGCTGCATCCATGCTTGCTGCCTTTGTTTTCATGTTCAGCAGCTGGTTTGCAGCCAGGGTTGCGGTCGGCCATACGACCTTTTTCCCGTTTGCGCTTCTTCCTTTTGTTTTCCTTTTTTACCTCCACTCTGCGGCTCCAGGCCAGTTAGCCGGCAGGGTGAGGTGGGCGGTTGCCGCGGCTTTTGTGCTGGCTGTGATGTTCCTTTCCGGGGGGATTTATCCGTTCTACGCTGCCGCCCTGCTGCTTGTCTTTCACTCTGTGCTTGACTTTTTTGGTGCGCGAAGCCTCAGGCCGGTTATTTTAGTGCTTGCCATCCTTGCCCTGGCAGTTATTCTGTCTTCGGTAAAGCTCCTTCCAGTGCTTGACTTTGCAGGAGGGGCTGTTCCGGAAAAGGATGTTCAGCTGACCACTGGCAGCATCCTATTCAGTTCGTTGTTATCAAGGCAGCAGTCAATAGTCCCGAATGACATGGAGACCGGCCGCGACCTTGTTGCAGAAGGCAGGCAGAAGGAGCTTGACACGCTGGCTGGCAATCTGCCGTGGGGCTGGCACGAGTATTCTGCCTACATCGGCGTTATCCCTGCCATCCTGGTTGCGCTTGCTGCCGCGCTTGGCTTCAGGAGGAACTGGAAGCTTGCCGTTTCAGCGCTGTTCTTCTTCCTGCTTGCCATTGGCTCTTACTTTCCTGTTGGCCCGTGGCAGCTAGTGAGGGAGATTCCTTTCTTCAGCTCCCTTCACGGCCCTTCAAGGTTCATGATAGTTTTCGTTCTCTTTGCTGCGCTGCTTGCGGCGAGGGCGCTGTCCTCGCTGAGGGTGCCAGGTGGCAGCCGTGTTAATGCTGCGGTAACAGCTGCAATCCTGCTGGTTGTCGTAGCAGACCTTTTCCTTGTCTCACGGCCGCTCCTTCTTGACGCCTTCCCGCTGCAGCCGCTTGAAGTGAGGTCAACAAACATTGGCAGCCCCGAGATAATCCAGATGTATTCTTCAGCCCCTTCCCTCTCGCAGTACCCGAACCTTTTGCAGGGCATTGGCACCGTTAACTGCTATGAGCGGCTTCACCTCAGGATAAGGGCTGTTCCGCAGTTCGTGGATGGCGAGCCGTACAATGGCTTTATTGGCAACGCATACATCGCCGAGACGAACGAGACGCTGAACTTTACCCTTTTCACGCCTCAAAAGGTTTCCCTGCGCCTTTCCGGGATTCCCATGGCCGAGAGTGCATTGTCTTCAGGGAATGTTTCTGAGCTTACGCTTGTCATTAACCAGAACTATTACAAGGGCTGGGCGTTGGCAGGCTCTTTAGGCGAGGCTGGTTCGCATCGCGGCCTTCTCGCAACCCTTGTAAAGGAGAAAGACCTTGGCAAGGCACTCACTTTTTCATATTCGTCAAGGCCATTTGCCTTGGGAGGCGTAATATCCCTGATTGGGCTGATTGCGGCACTGGCTGCGTTTTGGAGGCCTGGCCGCCTGCGGTTCCTTGGGCCTTTCGGGAAGAAGCTTGAGTCTCATGTCTTCAGGCAGTCGTAGACGTGCATCTGCCCGTATTCCTTTGCGAGGGTGCACTTCTCGTCAACAAACGACATGAAATCATTCACTGTTCCTATTCCGAAGTCAAATGTCCTTGTCTCTGTCTTTATTCGCCTCAGCAGGATGAATCTCAGCTCTTTTTTGCTCATTTTTTCTTGTAGCTTTTCGATTGTTGCTTGCATTGACGATTCCCCGGACTTGTAGCGCATTGCATTGTTGTCGGCAGAGTTCAAGGCTATCTCCCGTCCGGAAAGAAGCGATATCAGCGGGACTGTCGAGTCGTCACCAAAAATCTCCTGGTTTGGGAGGCTGTTCTCCCTGACGTAAGTTGATGTGTCCTCAGCTTGGGGAAAGTCCTGTGCGTTATATGCCGTGAATTGCCTTGCTGCCATGGTAGCACTGGCTAATACTACGGTTATTACAACCGCCACTGCCATTCCCTTGGTAAACTTCACTTTTTCAGAAAGGAAGATGTAGGCTGTTTCAATTCCGTAGCCAGCCAATATGGCAAGGAATGGCAGCAGGTATAGCAGGTAGTAATTGAATGCTGTCTTCATCAGCGGGAACGCTGCCAGGTAAGCGGCAGCGACAGCAGCTGTTGTGATGACCAATGTTTTCGCCCGATTTCTTGAAATGATTGCAATTGCAGCTAAAATGAACAGCAGCGCATTCGTCTTCACAACCCTCAGGAATATTGCGCCCTTGCTGACGTCTTCAGCCGGCTTCTGGAAGTGGTAAAGCAATGTTTGCCTGATGAATTCGCCCTTGGCAATGAGCACGAATGGCAGTGCAACAGCAGCCAGGGTTGCAGCAAATCCGGTGAAAAGCATCATCACTGCTTTCCTGTTCCTGCCTTTGATTGGTGCAGTCATGATGAAAACTGCTGCTGCCAGTGCGCTAAACTGGTAGATTCCCGTGGCAATTCCAGCCAGGACGCCTGCCGCGAAATGTTTCTTCCTGAGGAAAAAATAAAACGCGCCTACGACAAAAGGCACAGCAAGCTCTGCCCCTGTGGGGAAGTTTGAAAAAAGCAGCGTCCCGTAGGAAAAAAGGAATAGCGCTGATGCAGCAGCCGCTATTTTGGCGTTAAGCCTGTCTTTGGCTATTGCAAGGACAAACGCTGCCGCAACAACCATTGAAAGCGCAGAAATCATTTTTAGCAGCAGGAGGTTGAAGCCGGCGAGCTTGAAAACTGCGCCGTAAACGTAAGCCTGCAGCGGCGTGTGGGCAAAGAAGAAATCCCTGTACGGCACCTGCCCTCCGGCCACGAGCTGGCCCATTTTGTAGTATGTGTTCTCGTCGCTGATTGAGTAATGGGCGGCAGGGATTTTTATGGCAAGGAAAACGATTGCAGCCGCTATGAAAATAAGCCAGCTCTTGTCAAACTTCCTGCTTTCCATCAGACCGCTTTCCCGTAAAATATGTTGTGCTTGTCGCTCACAATCCTGAGCTTTGCCGTTTCACCAGCGCTATGTTTTTTCTCGCAGTCCGGCAGTGTTATTATCCTCCCTTCTGCAGCAGCTATGACTTCCCCTGGATACCTGCCTTCGGATATCACGAGCGCCTTCACTGCCTGTCCTTTCCTGAATGGCTTTGGAAGGGGCTTTGTTCTTATTATTTTGTAGTCGGAAGCCGAGAATATGAGCTTGGAGCCGTATTTTTTCTCAAGTTTTTCCAGCTCAGCGTAAAACTGCTCCCATGGCATCTGCCGTGCGTTCTTCGGATTCCTCCCTTTTTTGTAGAAAAGGTAGTTCTGCATCGCAGTTGCCGCCCCTATGTCCTTGGCAAAGGCGACTATTTTTTCCATCTCTGCCTCGTTGTAACCGCCCACAATCACAGGGGCCAGGGTTACTTTTATTGTTGTTTTCACTGCGTATGCCGCCATCTTTTTCACTTTCTCAACGTCGTAGCCGCCGTGGCCCTCCATCAATTTAGCTGTTTTGGGCGCTATTGCATTTAGTGATATGTTCAGGTTTGTTAGTCCAGCAGCAGCAAGGTCATCAATGAATTTTTCTGTCAGGTAAGTCCCGTTCGTTACCACCGTTATCGTTTTTACGGTGGGTATTGCGCGCAAGTCGCGTATGAGTTGCGGCAGCGGCTTGTATAATGTTGGCTCTCCCTGCGAGTTTATGATGACGTGGCACTCGCAGCCCTTGTATTCAACGAGCTTTTTTACTTCTGCCGCAAGGTATCCTTCCTCAATCACAACCTCGCTCGTCTTTTTCGACGCCAGTCCTTCGTCAACGGAGCAGAATATGCAGTTCATGTTGCATCCTGTCAATGGCCTCAACTCAATCATGTTGGTGTTCCTGTCTATGATGCCAAAGCTCGTAGTCCCGATAAGCGGTATCTCCGAGTAGCGGTGCACATAGAGCGTTTTCTTCCGTGTTACAGAATTGGTGAGGTTGGCCAGCCCTTCATTGAGTATGGCGTTAAATGCGTTTTTGGCTGTTTGTTCGTCAACAGCTTGGAATTCTATGCTGTGCTCATGAATCTTGCAGTCGCCGATTTTCTGAAGCCCTTCCCGCTCAACTTCAAACAGGTAGTTGCCGAGGAATTCAACAACCACGCTGTCTCCTTTCTTCCTGAACCGGAGGTCCTGAAAAGTTAGCGTTGCCATGACTTGAATGGTGTTTTCGCGGCGGTTATTAAGGTTTCCATAGGCCGCCTTTATTTCTACGCCTGTGCCATCTCTTCCGCCCTTCCTTTCATTATGAGAACCTCTGCTATCTCCCTTGGGAGGTTGGCTATGTCTTCCTGGTCAAAGGGGCCGTATACTTCCAGTTCCTTTCCCACAAACTTTGGAACAGGGTGCAGGAACCTGATGAGCTTGGTGGTTGATGGGCTGATTTCCTGCGGGGCCTGCTCTGCTGTTCGCACCTGTGCGGCCTGTTCCCGCATTGGCGGCTCCGGTGCCTTTGCGGCGAGCAGCTGTTTGAGTATGCCAGCCCGGAATGCATCCAGATTTGTTACTATGCTGTCAAATAGTGCTTTCTCCTCTGAGAGGAGGGGGTTGGTGTCTATGATGTCCGCTCCGGCTCTTGACCTGGCGAGCGCCAGGCCGAGTATTTTCTTTTCCCTCCTCTCATAAAGCTCCCTTATTAGACGGTTTATGTTGAGGAGCTGCCTTGTGGTCCTTTCCTTTTCCTCCTCGCCCATTATTGCCAGCATGGCCTTTTTTTCGTTCAGGTAGCTTACAAGGTCATTGAAGAAGTTGGCTTGCAGGGGCTGTATCTCATCTTTTGATTTTTCCCTTACCACAAGGTCAAACAGCGATTCGTAAGTGACGTTTATCCTGCCAGCGTTGCCAGCGTGTTGCGGCTCTTCCATTTTTACCCCTGATTTGCAGGGCCGGTTAGTTTATATAAAGGTTTTCCGAACTTCTTAATTCCCTTCCGTAACCTTTTTAAATGCCTTGCCTGTTCTCGGCTATGAGATGAAATTCCCAAAGACAGTGAAGCGATTTTGTCCTTACTGTCGGAAGCATACCGAGCACAAGGTGCTGGTTTCCAAGAAGAAGAGCCCAAGCCCGTTCAAGTACGGCTCAAAAATCAGGGCTAGGCGAAGGGGCCGGGCTCGCGGCACCGGCAACCTTGGCAGGTATTCGAAGCCGCCTGTCACGCAGTGGAAGATGACTGGAAAGAAACAGACGAAAAAGACGGACCTGCGCTACCAGTGCTCTGTGTGCAGCAAGAGCCATTCCCAGCGTGAGGGCTTCAGGGTAAAGAAGCTTGAGTTTGAGTGACGCCTGGCGATTGGTTCTTTTTTTCTGTGGCAAACCCAGTCCGGGTAAAGTAAACTAGCCCGTGTTACGGGGCTAGAGCTGTTCTTCTGTTGAAGTTGTTGAAGAACAGCTTGAAGAACGATTC